>Ga0157371_10000384_pt1 | contig 55628 bp, 42 predicted proteins | sample C45metaG_FD_113462 | JGI IMG/M metagenome (GOLD analysis project Ga0157371, IMG submission 113462) | Corn rhizosphere microbial communities from Kellogg Biological Station, Michigan, USA - C4-5 metaG | ecosystem: Host-associated > Plants > Roots > Rhizosphere > Soil | place: USA: Michigan... | reverse complement strand
GAAAAAAGCGTCCATCGAGATCGACCGTAAGGTTCTGGCTGATCTGGCAGTGAACGAAAAAGCGGCGTTTGCTGCGATTGTCGAGAAAGCTAAAGCCACACTGGCCTAAGTACCCCGACAGTTACCCCGGGCCGCCGCCGGCAGTCCAGGGTGCTAAACGTCATGAATAGGGGAAGAGCCTTCAAGCTCTTCCCCTATTTCGTATCTGGAGTCTGTACATGGAAAACCTGGATGCGCTGGTCTCTCAAGCTTTGGAGGCCGTGCAACACGCTGAAGACATCAATGCCCTGGAACAGATCCGGGTTCAATTCCTTGGCAAGAAAGGTGAGCTGACCCAGGTGATGAAGACCCTGGGCAATCTGCCTGCCGACGAGCGTCCGAAAGTCGGTGCGCTGATCAACGATGCCAAGGAGCGTGTCACAGAAGTTCTCAATGCGCGCAAGGCGACGTTCGAAGAAGCCGAGTTGAGCGCCAAGCTCGCTGCCGAGCAGATCGACGTGACCCTGCCGGGGCGCGGCCAGACCACCGGCGGCCTGCACCCGGTGACCCGCACGCTGGAGCGCATCGAGCAGTTCTTCACCCACATCGGCTACGGCATCGCCGAGGGGCCCGAGGTCGAAGACGACTATCACAACTTCGAGGCGCTCAATATCCCTGGCCATCACCCGGCCCGTGCGATGCATGACACCTTCTATTTCAACGCCAACATGTTGCTGCGTACTCACACCTCACCGGTGCAGGCGCGGACCATGGAGTCTCAGCAGCCACCGATCCGGGTCGTTTGCCCGGGACGCGTCTATCGCTGTGATTCGGATATCACCCACTCGCCGATGTTTCATCAGGTGGAAGGGCTATTGATCGATCGCGATATCAATTTCGCCGATCTCAAGGGCACCATCGAGGAATTTCTGCGTGTGTTTTTCGAGAAAGAACTGGCGGTCCGTTTCCGTCCTTCTTTCTTCCCCTTCACCGAGCCGTCCGCAGAAGTCGATATCCAGTGCGTGATGTGCAGTGGCAAGGGCTGTCGTGTCTGCAAGCAGACGGGCTGGCTTGAGGTGCTGGGTTGCGGCATGGTCCATCCGAACGTGCTGCGCATGTCGGGTATCGACCCGGAAGAGTTCCAGGGGTTTGCTTTCGGCATGGGCGCGGAGCGTCTCGCCATGCTGCGTTACGGCGTCAATGACTTGCGCCTGTTCTTCGACAACGACTTGCGGTTCCTCGCGCAATTTCGCTAGCCGTAACGAATCTTTCAGGAGAGCAGGATGAAATTCAGTGAACAATGGCTGCGCGGCTGGGTTAGCCCGCAAGTCTCGCGCGACGAGCTGGTTGCGCGTCTATCGATGGCTGGCCTTGAAGTGGACAGCGTCACCGCGGCGGCAGGTGTTTTCAGTGGCGTGGTAGTCGGTGAGGTGCTGGCTACCGAGCAGCACCCCGATGCCGACAAGCTGCGCGTGTGCCAGGTCAGCGACGGCAGCGAGACCTTTCAGGTCGTGTGCGGTGCGCCCAATGTGCGTCCGGGCCTGAAAATCCCGTTCGCCAAGATCGGTGCGCAGTTGCCCGGCGACTTCAAGATCAAGAAGGCGAAGCTGCGTGGCGTCGAGTCCAACGGCATGCTCTGCTCGCAATCGGAGCTTGAAGTGGGTGAAGGCAACGACGGGCTGATGGAGCTGCCGGCCGACGCACCGGTGGGCGAGGACTTCCGGGTCTACCTGCAGTTGGACGACGCCAGTATCGAAGTCGACCTCACGCCGAACCGTGGCGACTGCCTGTCCCTGGCCGGCCTGGCTCGGGAAGTCGGTGCACTCTACGCCGTGCCGGTTGCGCGCCCGGTGGTCGACGCTGTCGCGCCGGTCATTGACGACACCGTGCCAGTGGACGTAATGGCCGCCGCCTGCCCGCGTTTTCTCGCTCGTGTGGTGCGCAACGTGGATCTGTCCCGGCCGACCCCACTGTGGATGGTCGAGCGGCTGCGGCGCAGCGACATCCGTAGCATCGATGCTGCGGTCGATATCACCAACTACGTGATGATCGAGCTGGGCCAGCCAATGCATGCCTACGATCTCGCCGAGATCCAGGGCGGCATTCGTGTGCGCATGGCTGAGGACGGTGAGAAAATCACCTTGTTGGATGGCCAGGAACTGGCCCTGCGCAGCGACACGCTGGTGATCGCCGACCACACCCGTGCATTGGGTATCGCCGGTGTGATGGGCGCCGAAAACAGCGGTGTCACGGGCAACACTCGCGACGTGCTGCTGGAAGCGGCTTTTTTCGAGCCGATCTCGGTGGCTGGTAAAGCGCGGTCCTACGGCCTGCACACCGACGCATCGCATCGCTTCGAGCGTGGCGTGGACAGCCAACTGGCCCGCGAAGCCATGGAGCGCGCGACCGCGCTGCTGTTGCAGATCGCTGGCGGCCAGCCAGGACCTATCGTCGAGAGTGTCAGCGAGGCGCATCTGCCGGCCATCGCTCCAATCACTTTGCGCGCCGAGCGCGTGACCCAGATGCTGGGGCTGCAACTGTCGACCGAAGAGATCGAAGGCTTTCTGACAGGGCTGGGCTTGAGTGTCGATGCCAATGGGGCAGGGCAGTGGTCGGTGGAAGTGCCCAGTCACCGTTTCGACATCACCCTGGAAGTCGACCTGATCGAAGAACTGGCTCGCCTCTACGGTTACAACCGCCTGCCCGTGCGTTACCCGCAGGCACGCCTGGCTCCACAGGCCAACCCGGAAGCCCGTTCTGAGCTGCCGGCGTTGCGTCGCCTGCTGGTCGCCCGTGGTTATCAGGAAGCCATCACCTACAGTTTCATCGATCCCAAGTGGTTCGAGCTGTTCAGCCCCGGCATCGAGCCGTTGCTGCTGGCCAACCCGATTTCCGCGGACATGGCCGCCATGCGCTCGTCGCTGTGGCCGGGCCTGGTCAAGGCGCTGCAACACAACCTCAATCGTCAGCAGGATCGTGTCCGTCTGTTTGAAAGCGGCCTGCGGTTCGTGGGGCAGTTGGGTGATCTCAAGCAGGAGCCCATGCTCGCCGGTGTGGTGTGTGGCAGCCGCCTGCCTGAAGGTTGGGCGCAGGGTCGTGAGGCGGTCGACTTTTTCGACGTCAAGGCCGATATCGAAGCAGTGCTCGGCTATGCCGGCGCGTTGGGATCGTTCAGTTTCGTCGCTGGCAAGCATCCTGCCCTGCATCCCGGGCAGACCGCTCGTATCGAGCGCGATGGCCGCGAGGTAGGCTACATGGGCGCACTGCACCCTGAACTGGTGAAGACGTTGGGTCTGGACCGCCCGGTGTTTGTCTTCGAGTTGGTATTGGCCGAGTTCACCGCGGGTCGCTTGCCCACGTTCCAGGAGTTGTCGCGCTTCCCTGAAGTGCGCCGCGACCTGGCCCTGGTGGCTGATCGGGAAGTGGCCGCGAGCGAGGTGCTTTCGGTCATTCGCGAAAATGCCGGGGAGTGGCTGACAGACCTCAGGCTCTTTGACGTGTACCAGGGTAAAGGTGTTGATCCGCATAGAAAAAGCCTTGCAGTTGGCTTGACCTGGCAGCATCCATCGCGCACTCTTAATGACGATGAGGTGAACACCACGACTCAGAACATCCTCACCTCGCTCGAACAAAGGTTGAACGCCACTTTAAGGAAGTAGCGCATGGGGGCTCTGACGAAAGCTGAGATGGCGGAACGTCTTTATGAAGAGCTGGGCCTGAATAAACGGGAGGCCAAGGAATTGGTCGAACTGTTTTTCGAGGAAATCAGGCACGCTCTTGAAGACAACGAGCAGGTCAAATTGTCCGGTTTCGGCAATTTCGACCTTCGGGACAAGCGCCAGCGGCCTGGCCGCAATCCTAAAACCGGTGAAGAAATCCCGATCACGGCTCGCCGTGTCGTCACCTTTCGTCCAGGGCAGAAACTCAAAGCCCGAGTAGAGGCCTATGCTGGAACCAAGTCATAACGACGAGCTTCCGCCGATCCCGGGCAAACGCTACTTCACCATTGGTGAAGTCAGCGACCTCTGCGCGGTCAAGCCCCATGTACTGCGGTACTGGGAGCAGGAGTTTCCCCAGCTCAACCCGGTCAAGCGCCGCGGCAACCGTCGGTACTATCAGCGCCAGGATGTGCTGATGATCCGGCAGATCCGTGCGCTGCTGTATGACCAAGGCTTTACCATTGGCGGTGCTCGGTTGCGTCTCTCCGGTGACGAGGCCAAGGATGACACCACCCAGTACAAGCAGCTCATTCGGCAAATGATTTCCGAACTGGAAGACGTGTTGGGTGTGCTGAAGAAATAGTTGGAAGAAATACTTCCATATTTCAGATGCTTAAGGTATATTTCTCAACGTTTTCAGAGGTTTGAAAGCAGTTACCTTCGGTCGGGGCGTAGCGCAGCCCGGTAGCGCACTTGCATGGGGTGCAAGGGGTCGAGTGTTCGAATCACTCCGTCCCGACCAACTAATTCAATGACTTAGCCACCTTCGGGTGGCTTTTTCATTTCCAGGTGCGGAGAGATTTTGCGGCGTTATCCAATCTCCCTCCGCCACCTGAAAACCTCAGAAGCGTCCGCTCAACGGATACTCCACCGCGAGCCTGATCTGCTGCGCATCCAGCTCCGCCTGGGCTGTATTGCCTCGGTGCACGTTATGCCGTATCGACAGCGTGAGGTCCTTGGCGCTGCCGCTCTGCACCACATACCGCGCCTCCAGATCCCGCTCCCAGTGTTTGCCACCTGTTCCATAGCCGAGATAGGCGTAGCCGCCACGTGGATCTGCACCCCTGCCGTCGATCTGGCTGCCACGTGTATAGGCGGCACTCATGAGCAAACCTGGCGCCCCCCATTCGGCAAACGACAGGTCGTACCGTGCTTGCCATGAACGTTCCTGCGGGGCATTGAAATCCGAGAGCGCTACGGCATTGGTGATGAAGATCGCTCCACGCGTGACATAGTCGAACGGCGTATCGCCGTCGACGTGCTGATAGCCCAGGCTGAAACGATGTGCGCCAGTTGCATAGCTCGACATCAGGCTCCAGGTCGTATTGTCGATGCGGCCCGACAGCGACTTGCCGGTATCGGTGGTGCGATAAAGGTTGAGATTGAACGACAGCGAACGCTGATCGTCGATGGGCTGGACGAAGGTGCCCCCCACATAATGCTGATTCCAGGTGTCCTCGTAGCGCGAGGTGTAGAGGCTGGCCGTGAGGCGTTTACCGGGCGTGAATACCACTCCGGCCAGGTCGACCGTATCGCCCTTCAAGGCGTTGGAGTAGTTGACCACAAGGCCTTGATCATGATCAGTGGCGTTGCGGTCGGTACTTTCCGTGAAATGACCGGCGACCCACCTGAAATGTTCGAACTCGTGACTGCTGACGAACACACCGGTCGCGGTTTCCGGGAGCAGACGGCTGTCGGAAGAACTGAACACCGGGGTCTTCACGCGCTGCTCACCGTAGGACAGCACCGTCGAGCTGAACCGCAGCTTGAGCGCAGCACCGGCGCGACTGAATTCATCCTTGGGATGCCCCTCGTTATCCAGGCCCAGCAAACGCGCTTTACCTGCTCGGCCACCGCCGCTGTCCAACTTCACCCCCAGGTAGGCATGAGCATCCAGGCCCACGCCTATTACCCCTTGGGTGAACCCTGACTGTGCGGTACCCATGAGCCCATATGCCCATTCTTCGGCATAGCCGTTGCGTGCCGCTCGTGGCTTATAGGCATTGCGGGCAGCACTGTTGCGCCCTCCATGGGTGTAATCGCGGTGGTCGTAGACGGTTCGGTTCAGCACGCTCCAGGTGCTGTCTTCGATGAATCCGTTGGCTTTCGATTGTGCCGACTCTGCGCATGCGAGAGGACTCAAAAAGCCGGTCAGGATCAAGGTACGAACATGCAATGCGGTCATCGGGCTCTCGGTTTTACAAGTGAACGGGGCGTGAGGAAAAACAGGTGGGAGCTCCAGCGGCGGGCGCTGTGCAAGCGGTTGCTGCAAGGCAAACGCGCTTGTCCGAAACCGCGTCGATCAAGGCCTCGTCATGACTGACGAGCAGCACGGCCGTACCGCTTTCCCTGGCTGTCTGCACAAGCATGTCGATCATTTCCTTCTGCGTGATGAGATCGAGCCTGGAACTCGGTTCGTCGGCGAAGATCAGCACCGGTTCGAGCAGTAGCACTCGCAGCAGAGAGAGGCGCTGCAGTTCCCCTCCCGAGACGTTGCCAGGCAGGCGATCGAGGAGCTGCGGATGCAGCCTCAAGCGCTTCATCAGCACGTCGATGCGAGCAGGATCCACGCCATGCAGGCGCACGACGTCCTGCAGGTTGCGTTTGAGGGTGATCGTGGGTGGGAACGCGGCGACTGGATCCTGATACAGCTTCTGAAAGGAAAACCGGGCCAGTCCGGTGCCTCGCGTTACCGTGCCGCCGAAGGTTTTGGTGAGCCCCAGAATGATGTCGCCCAGCGTCGACTTCCCACAGCCAGAGGGGCCAGTGACGCCGACGATCTCCCCCCTGCGGATCTCGAGGGAGAGGTTCTCGAACAATGTCCGGCCACCGCGCGCTACCGACAGGTCCTTGACGTGCACCAGCGTTTCCCGAGATGAGTGCTCGGCGTGTCGCCGACTCCAGCGTGCCGGGTCGGCTTCCATGAGTGTCCGGGTGTAGGGGTGGGAAGGCTGCTCCAGCACCTGCTCCGCACGACCTGACTCGATGACTTGGCCCTTGAGCATAATCATCACCTGGCCACCCAGACGACGTGCCACTTCGATGTCATGAGTGATGATCAGCAGGGCGCCGCCATCAGCGAGACCTGCTTGCAGCAACGTGATGATCTCGTCGATGCGCGCCCTGTCCAAGCCTTTGGTAGGCTCGTCGGCGATCATGATCTTCGCACCGCCGGCATGGGTGGCGGCGAACGCGACCCGCTGGGCCATCCCACCCGACAGCTCGAAAGGGAACTTGTCGTGGGCCTGCTCCAGACCCAGTCTCGCCATGTCCTGGCGAGCCGATGCATGCGCCAGTGTCCTCGGTTTGCCCGCGACGTACTGGTGAGTTTCCGCCACCTGCGAAAGAGCGCTCATGGTGGGGTCCAGGCTTAGCCATGGCTCTTGCGGCAGCACGGACAAGCCCCGCCCCCAGAGCATTTTTCGGCCCTCATCCTGGCCTTGCTCGCTGAACCCGTCTGCAAACTCGATGTGGCCTCTCGCATGCAAACCTTGCGCAAGGTTACCCACAATGCCTTGGGCGAACAGGCTTTTGCCTGAGCCGGTTTCACCGATAATGCTCAAAACCTGGCCGGGGAGCAGTTCAATGGACAGCGGTTCGACCAGTTGCGCCAGCTCGCTACGGATCTCCAGCCCATGCGTTTTCAGTAGCGGTTTCATGGTTTGCGTTTCCCTGCGATGAGCATTAACGAAAGCACGACCAGAAAGATGACCATGATGGGCAGTGCGATGACGAAAGGTGCTTCGGCGAAGTACGGCAGCAGTTCTGTGATCATCAATCCCAGCTCGGCAGTGGGTGGTCGCACACCTACGCTGACAAACCCCAGGGCTGCAATGGCCATGATTGCCGAGGCTGCACCGAAGGCGGCGAGGGTCATGAGCATGGGTGACAGCTCTGGCCACAGGTGTCGGCGAACCACGTAGAGCGGCCCGAAGCCCAGCAAGCGAGTCGCCGCGACGGCTTGCGACGCCAGCACTGTGCGCGACAGCGCACGGGTCATTCGGAAATACTCAATCCAGAGCACCAGTGCCACGGCGCCATAGAGCGCCAGGAACGAGCCCGGGAAGATGGCCACGATCAGCAGCACCAGCAGCAGCCCGGGCAGCGCGAGAAACATTTCAGCGAGCAAGCCCAGAGCCTTATCCGTGGTACCGCCTTTCCAGGCGGCCAGGATGCCTAGCAGGACACCCGGCACCGCGGCGCTCACAACGCTGACCAGGGCGAGGCCCAAGGACAGACGCACGGCTGCGGCCAGCCGGGCCAACATGTCCCGCCCCAGATGATCAGTGCCCAGGGGGTGTGCTGCGACAGGGCCGGTAAGAATGGCGGAGTAGTCCTGCTTGCCGATGTCCAGGCTCCACAACGCAGGCACCAGTACCGCGAACAGCACAAGCGCGCCGAGAATGGCGAAGCCGGTCAGGCGTGGCAGGGCACGCGCAGTCGCAGGCGCGACCTGCTGTGCAGTCATTTCAAGGCTCATACGGTTCTCCGACGAGGATCGATCAAGTGGTTCGCCAGATCGACAACGGTGTTGAGCACCACGAACATCAGACCCATGGCCAGAGCAGTACCTTGAACCATGGGAATATCGCGCTGGACAATGGCGTGCACCAGTCCGTGGCCGATGCCCGGCCAGGCGAACAGTGTCTCCACCACCACCACGCCTTCGATCAGGTACACGAGCTGCACACCCAGGTAGGTCACGACCGGCACGCCGATATTGCGCAAGCCGTGGCGCATGAACACCGTCACGGGGCTGAGCCCTTTCAGACGACCGAATGCGTAATAGGTCGATGACGAAACGGCGACAGTGGCGTCGCGTGCCACCCTTGCCGTCACCGCGGCCAGCCCCAAGGCAAGCGTGACGGTGGGCAGGATGGTATGGGCAAACGTGCCATGCCCCGCAGACGGCAGTAGCGCCATTGACACCGCAAAAATCAGGACGAGGATCACCCCCAGCACAAAATGTGGGATGGCCCGGGTCGCCACGCTCAGCGTCAGCAAGAGGCGATCGAGCAGCGCGCCGGGTCGCAGCCCTGCGACGATGCCCAAGGGTGGCCCGAGGAAGAACGACAGCACGACAGCGCCGATGGCCAGGCGCACCGAACTGCCCAATTCATGGGCAACCATTTCGGTGACAGGCTTGCCAGAGACCAACGACCGGCCCAGATCGAAGGTCAGCAGGTCGCCTATCCAGGCGAAGAATCGGGTCAGTACCGGCTGATCCAGATTGAGCTCGGCCCGCACTGCTTCCGCCGCCGCGCTGTTGACCATGTCATAGCCATAACGGCCTGCCGCGATCCTGTAGGCGGCGTCGCCGGGCAGTAGCGTCATCAACAGAAAAGTGAGTGCGCCTACCAACAGAGCGACCATCAATGCTTGCAGCAGGCGAAAACCCAGCAGACGAATCATTTTGCCCACCGCATCGTGCTGAGCCTGAAGGTGCGCTCGAACGGATCGATCGATGCGCCTACGACCTCTTTCGATACGGCGATGGATTGTCGATACCAGGCAATTGGAATGAGCGGAAGGTCGGTCTGGATGAGCCCTGCAATGCGGTTCCTGATGAGCTGCTGCTGCGCGGGCTCAGTAGTGGCCAGCAGTTGGGCCATGAGCGTGTCGAACTCGGGGTTGTTCCAGCCCAGCGGTCCCCACTCGGCGCCTCCGTTACCAAAGTCGGCCATCAGGGTCACGGAGGGGTCCGGAACCAGTGCATAGTTGCGTCCGTACAGCGCCAGTTGCAGGGTTCCGTCATTGTGAGCGGCGGGAATGGCACTGGCATTTTCAATCGCTACTTCGACATCCACACCCACTTCACGCAGTTGCGCCTGGACAGCGGTCGCGATCAGGGGCAGCTCTGGTCGGTCCGAATAGGTGATCAGTTTGAGTCGCAGTGGACGTCCGTCTTTTTCCAACAGCCCAGCGCTATTCAACACCCAGCCTTGGGCTTTGAGCAGATCACGTGCGGCCTGCGGATCGTACTTCAACGGGGCAAGGTCGGGATCGTGCCAAGCGGCCACGTTGTTGGCGAACATTTGCGTAGCGCCGGTGCCGGGCGCTCGCAACACCGCGGCCGCGATGCCTTCGCGTTGTATCGCCAGGCTGAGTGCGCGCCTGACCTCCACGGGCGCTGTTTCACCGCTGCCCGAATTGGCCGCCAGAACCAGCACGCGGGGCACTGGCCCCATGAGCACCTCGGTATTTTTGGAGCGCTGCAGGCGCGCAATGCTGGGAGGATCCAGCTGGAATACCAGTTCGGCACCCCCGCTCTCAGCCATCAGCGAGCGGGTCTCTCCACGCCCTGCGCCCAGGTAAGTCGTTTTTTCGATGGTGGGCCTGGTGCCCCAGTAGTGCTCGAACCGTTGTGCGGCCAGACGTTGCGGGGGCTCAAGAAGCGTCAGTTGATAGGGACCTGTGCCTATGATCTTCTGCACGTTACCCGCAGCGTCATAGGACGCCGGCGCCAGAATGTTGGTAGAGGAATGCGCGAGCAACGCCGAGAGCGGGGCGAATGGCTTGGCCAACAGGATGACGACCTTGTCTGCTTCAGCACTGATCGACGTGATGTCAGCGTTGCGCAACATGCCCGTTTTGCCTTGCGCAACCTGAAGCGAGTGCGCCACCGCTTTGGCGGTCAACGGGGTGCCGTCATGAAATTTGACCCCTGGCCGGATATCGAATGTCCATCGCTTACCGTCTGCTGACACGTCCCATTTCTCGGCCAGCGCGGGCAGGGGATTACCGTTGGCATCGGCCTCCAGCAGGGTTTCGGTGATCTGCATCCGTTGGAAGACGAAGCCCGAAATGGACGGATCCAGGCCACCAATCTCGAACGGCGCCACTACGTCGAATACCCGGTCGTCTGCGACGGCGGCGTGAGAGGCCACCGTCATCAAGGCTGCCAATGCGCCCGCCAGGAAGTTGCGGGGTCGTGTGCGAAGCGAGGTCATGTCTATCCTTGGGCAATAGGGGCTGTGGTGTGCTGCCAGATAGCAGGCTGCACCGGCAAAGCAGTGGGGGAGGTCGATCAGAGGGTTGCATGGTAATTGTTGTTATAACGTAACGTAAAGCTTTGTAACTTCCAGTTACATTGTGTTCGTCAGTCGCGGAGCCCGGATTCGCTGCAGTGGCCGCATTTCGGCATTAGCGAGTGAGTTTTACGCGCCAGTGCCGAGCAACCATTGCACCACCCTGCCCAAGTCCGACGTCGGCTCCGGTTCAGCGGCAGTGAGCAGGTAAAATCCTGCGTCGGGCTCATAGCAGTGTCCCGTGCCCAGGGCGCTTGCCAGGCCGCCGGATTTAAGGGCGCCTGCCACCAGGACCTCGGGGACCAATGCCACCCCCAGGCTCTGCTCGGCGGCTTCGATCGCCAAACTGGTCTGCGACACTCGCTGATAGGTCGCAGGGGGCTGAAGTTGGTGGGCGGTGAACCATCGATTCCAGTTGTCGTGTGAATCGGCGATCAAAGTCACGCCGCTGGCGAGGTCGGCCAGCGTTTCCCAGCGGTGGGCGTTCTTCAACGCTGGTGAGCAGACCGCGATGGCCGTGCCGGGGTGCAGCAACGATGCCCGGCAGCCGGGAAATGGCGGCGTTCCCCAACGAATGGCCATGTCGACCGCATCGCTGCCATGCAGCGGGCGCATGGCATTGGAGGCATCGATCATCACCGACAGGCCCGGCTGTGCTTCATTCAGGTGGGCCATTTTCGGGATCAACCAACGGCTGGCAAAGGCACCGGTCGTGCTCAGTGTCAGGGGGCGAGGGCCTTGGTCGCGCAAGGCTGCCAGTTCACGCGTCGCTTCATTGACCAGGTTCAACGCCAGTTGAACCTTATGCAGAAATCCCTCCGCCGCCGGCAGCAGCTGGGTACCTCTTGGCTGGCGCTGGAACAGTGTCAGGCCCAGCTTCTGTTCCATGAGGCGGACCTGCTGCGCCACGGCCCCGGTGGTGATGTGCAGTTCGTCGGCTGCTGCGCGAAAGCTGCCAAGCCTGGCGGTTGCCTCGAAAGCGACCAGTTGGCCAATCAAGGCATAGCCGGAGCGTAACGGCGCCGAAGGGGGCATCGAGGGTCATCCTGTCAGTGATCAGACGATAGAATTTCTACAGTCTGGGGCAAAAAAGATCAATGCTCCGACGCGCAAGGTATGCCGTAGATTGAGCCTGTATCTGTTCTTTTCACTGGAGGATGTATGACCGAACACAAAGTGGCCCTTGTGGTTGCCGGGGGTAGCGGCATGGGCGCTGCGGCAGCGCACCGTCTGGCCGCGGAGGGTTTCAAGGTGGGCATTCTGTCTTCTTCGGGCAAGGGCGAAAGCTTGGCCCGGGAGCTGGGAGGCATTGGCGTCACAGGCTCGAACCAATCTTCCGATGACCTGTTGCGGCTGGTCGACGCCGCTGTCGAGCAGTGGGGGCGAATCGATGTGCTGGTCAACAGTGCCGGCCATGGTCCGCGGGCGCCGGTTCTGGACATCACCGACGAGGAGTGGCACCGCGGCATGGAGGTCTATCTGCTCAACGTCATTCGCGCAACGCGGTTGGTCACGCCCCACATGCAGAAGCAGCAGGGCGGGGCGATCATCAATATCTCGTCGGCCTGGACGTTCGAGCCCAGCGATCTTTTCCCGACTTCGGCCGTGTTTCGCGCGGGCCTGGCGTCGTTCACCCAGCTATTCGCCCAGACTTACGCCAGCGACAATATTCGCATGAACAATGTGTTGCCGGGGTGGATCGACAGCTTGCCTGCAACTGACGAACGCCGCGACAGCGTACCGCTCAAGCGTTATGGCACCCGCGAAGAAGTGGCGGCCACCATCGCCTTCCTGGCTTCGCCGGGGGCGGCGTACATCACTGGCCAGAACCTGCGGGTCGATGGTGGGGTCACGCGCTCGGTATGAGCGCGGGCATGAGGCGGCGGCCCCTGCTTCCTCACGCGCGCCACACGCGGTATCCTCGAACCGGCGTCTTATCAAGGAGGAAAAAAGCGATGAGCAGGACTGTCAAAACGCCGTTTTACCTGGTTGGGTCACCGCTGGTCGCAGTGGGGGCCGCGTTCGCGGCCGTTGGCGCATCAGGCCAGGAAGCATTCGGTTGGGCCGCCGCCGGGTTGCTGGTGCCAGGTGCGCTGTTGCTGATCGTTGGCGCGTGGCAGCATCGTCGTCCAAGCCGGTGAGGCAGTGATGTGCCGGGACCGCAGCGCGGTCGATGATTCAAATCGTCCAGGTCATCGGTCACAACCTTTACTGTCCGTTCCTGATCCGGCTCCAGGCCCGCGTGCGCAGCCGATCGTCCGCCAGCGGCTTCTCAAGCCTGGTAAGGCGGGTAGTCGATGTACCCGTGGGCATCGCCGCCGTAATAGGTGTCTCGATCCGGCACCGTCAGCGGCCAGCGGTTTTTCAGCCTGGCGACCAGGTCCGGGTTGCCGATGAACGGCTGGCCGAACGCAGCCAGGTCAATCAGGTCGGCTTCCAGCAGGGCTTCGGCGCGCTCCCGGGTCATGTCGCCGGCGAGGATGAGTGCGGTATCACCCAGTGCGGTCTTGCACTGTTTGAGCAGCCCGCGCAAGGCCTGCTCCTGCGCCGCCGAGCTTTCCCCCGCCATGAAGAAGTGGGTCTGATCCATGACGTGGACGTAAGCGATGCCGCGCTGGGCCATGCCTGCACAGAGGGCGTTATAGGTTTCATCGATCTGCGGGTAGATCGGCATGTCGAACAGTTGCCCATACGGCGAAATCCGAATACCCACGCGTTCTGCACCGATGCGCGCGCAGGCGGCGTCGACCACCTCGAAGACGAAGCGCAAGCGGTCCTCAAGGTGTGCGGCGCCGTAGCGGTCGGTACGATCGTTGACCAGCGGGTTGAGAAACTGTTCGAGCAGGTAGCCATTGGCGCCGTGGATCTCCACGCCATCAAAACCCGCTTCGATGGCATTTTCCGCCGCCTGGGCGAAGTCCTCGACCACCCGCGCGACTTGCGCGGTGGTCAATGAGCGCGGCACGGAAGTCGGGACGAAGCCTGGCTCGCCTTTCTCCGTATAGGCGAACGCGACGGCACCTTCGGCACGTCGGCCGGTGGCACTGACCGGGGCTTTGCCATCGACCTGAATGGAAGTATGGGACACCCGGCCAACGTGCCACAGTTGCGCGAACATCTTTCCGCCCACACTGTGTACGGAGTCGGTGACCCGCTTCCAGCCTGCGATCTGCGCCGGGGTGTAGATACCCGGGTTGAACAGGTAGCCCTGGCCTTCACGCGAGATCGGTGTGCCTTCCGAGACAATCAGGCCGGCCGTGGCGCGTTGGGTGTAATGCAGGGCGATCTGGTCGGTGGCAATGTCTTCGGGCGCGCGCGAGCGAGTCATGGGCGCCATGACGATGCGATTGTTCAGGGCAGTGGCGCCCAGTTGGAATGCAGTAAACAGCGTCAAAGGGAGGTCTCCGGTCAGCGGGAAGGGGCAATTCAGCGAGCACGGGCCCTGGTGGGCTGCAACGTGCGGCACTGCAAACGACGTTGGGGATAGCCTATTGGAGAAATGGTGTAGTAATTTGGCTCGTTTCTATCGAGTGACTGGAAACCAATTCACCAATGGAGGTGGCAATGTTTTCCTCTGAGCGTCTCAAAGGGATCGATGTATTCGTGACCGTCGCTGACATGGGCAGCTTCACGGCCGCCGCCGAGCGTTTGAACCTGACCAATTCCGCCGTCAGCAAGGGCATCGCTCGATTGGAAGGGCGCCTGGGCATGCGACTGTTCCAGCGCACGACGCGTCGGCTGTCCCTGACCGAGGCGGGTGAAACCTTCTACCGTACCTGCACCACGGTGCTGTCGGACCTGGAAGAGGTCGAGATTGCCCTGACGTCGACGCAGACCGAGCCGCAGGGCAAGGTGCGTATCGATCTGCCGGCCTCCTATGGCCGTCTGCATGTGCTACCGCTGATCCTCGAGTTCATGAAGCAACACCCCAGGCTGTCGCCGCATGTGTCGTTTTCGGATCGCTATGTCGACCCGGTACACGAGGGTATCGACATCGTGGTGCGAATCGGCGGTTCAGATGCCTGGCCAGCGTCCGTGGGGCACCGTTTTTTCGGCACGCAGAAACTGATCTTCTGCGCTTCGCCCGATTACCTGGCGCGTTATGGCCGGCCAGCGTTGGAGGCGGAACTGGATGCGCATCTGTGCGTGGGCTACGGGCTGAACGACGGGCTGACGATTCCCTGGTATTTCAAAGGTCGTCAGGCGGGTGACCGCGAGCGCAGGATTATCCATCCGCATATTGCCGTGGGGGACGGCGAGGGCGAGGTCATGGCCGCGCTGGCGGGGATGGGCATCGCTCAATTGCCGACCTGGCTGGTGCAGCAGCACCTCAATAGCGGCGAATTGGAAGAGGTGCTGCCGCAGCTCGCCACCGACGGGCTGCCAATGAACCTGGTCTGGCTCAAGAGTCGTCAGGGGCTACCCAAGGTGAGCGCCTTGCTTGATTACCTGGGTGACCATCTCACCCCGGCGGGGCGATGCTGACAGGCGCGCCCCGCGCAGCGATCTACTGCCCGGCGGTGGCCGTGAAGTGTGCAAGCACGTGCTGTTGAAGCTCGTCGATCACCTCGAGTGCCGGACGTCGGGTTGGCTTCAGGTTGAGGGCCACGTGATTGATGCCAGCCTCGCGTTGACGCGCCAGGAAATCCTTCAGCGCGTGACGGCCGCCGCGAAGTACCCGGCCCGTCTGCAGCGGGGCATTGGCATCAACGTCAAGGTCGAACATCGCCCCGTAGCCGAACGGCACGAATCCACGTGAGGCCGTCACTTCGCGCCAGTGCGGCACGGCGTCGGTCATGCGCTGTGCATCGCCATGCCAGATCCATGCGTCGACGTGCCTGGCCAGCCACTCGAGGCTTTGCCCGGCACGACCGATGGCCACGATTGGAATCCGCGCCGCGGCAGGCTTGGGCACCAGATCGATGTCCCCCCGCAGCTGGCCGAAATGCTCGCTGATCGCGCGCGGGAATGATTCTGAAGTCAGGGTCTTGAGCAGGGTGACAGCCTCTTGATAGCGCGCCACACGGTGCGCGAAGTCGACGCCGAACGCGGGATACTCGGTGGGCCGATCGCCGGAAGCCATGCCCGCCAGAAACCGGCCACCCAATAGCTGGTCGGCCGTGGCAATCTGCTTGGCCGTGATCACCGGCTCGCGCAGCGGGGCGACAATGCCCGCCGTGCCGATCGCGATCCGGTGCGTCAGTGCCGACAGCCAGCCGGCGTAGACCAGTGGGTCCAACACCTGTCCCGTATCACCGAAGGACGGGTCGTAGAAGGGCACGTCACGCAGCCAGAGTGCAGCGGCATCACTGCGGTCGAGTTGCTGGACGATCTGTGCCTGGTCATCCAGGGTGGGAAACGGGCTGTCCGGGTAGCCACAGGCCGGCGAGATGAAGCCAATGGTCAACTGGCCTTCCTGAAACGTGCGGTTGAACGCCGTGTGGCTCGCCAGATCGTGCGATTGATTGTCCTGACTCATGGTGGGTGCATCCTCGCGCAAAGACTTTTACCCAGTTTAATGATGAACCAGGCGCTGATTTCCGATCTTTTGGACGAGGATTGTGGAAACCGATTCCCTACGACTTGGCGCCTTCGTCGGGCGAAGGGGCGGGCGGCGGCACACGGGAGGGCGACCCTGGAGCCACCCAGGATGGGCTCAGCACGATAGGCGCGAGAATAGGCGGCATTTCCTCGCCCTCCGAAAGCATATAGGGTTCCATGATGATGCCGCGCGCCGCGCTCACGACCCACCCGTCCAATACCGGATCGCCGCTGCTTTTGGAGAGAGAGACCGTCGGAGTGGGCCGCCCGGCTGTAAACGCGTACTCCAGGATGACAGCCATGCTCTGACCGTTTTCGTTCAGGTGGTGGCTGATTGAAGGCGTGCGCAGGTAACTGGTTTGCTTCTGCACGAGCCCTTGCACCCATAACCTGTTGTATTTCTGCCTGTGCGCAGCGTCGACTTTGAGGCCCTGGCGCAGCAGCCCGCGCATTGCCTGCCAGGCGGCGTCTCCATACTGCTGCGTCGATTCGATGTACAGCTTCAGTGCCCCCTGCCCATCGGGCGCACCACTGTCCAGGTTCATCATGCCTCCCACCGACAGTGTCTCGGCGGGCCCTGCCAACTGGAAGTATTCGAGGGCTTTAGCCTGGTCAGCCGGCTCGCCCAGGCCGTAGCGCTTCATCCGACCCAACTCAAGATAGGCATGCGTGTCATTGTTTGCCGCTTGCAGATAAAGGCGTCGAGCCATGTCCCAGTTCTGGGGGACACCCGTGCCACTTTCGTAGAACGTGCCCAGCACATGCTGGCACATCGCATTTCCGCCATCGCTGCCCTGCTTGACAGTCTCCAGGGAAACGGTGTCGAGGTCCCACCGGTCTGCCGCCGAGCGGCAGGCTTTACTCAGGGGGGCCGAGGCGGGGCCAAAAGTGCCAGGCGCGGCGTCGGCAGCCACCTGTTTGGCTTGCTGCGGCGTCAGCCGGGCGGCCTTGACGTGGTCGGCTGCGCTGTGGCCGCTATCGGACAGGCTCTGGCAGCCGGTCAGGAACAGTAACAGGGCAATGCAGGCAGGGTATCTGCTCATGATGTCTTCGTGTCCATACGTGTACGGGCATAGCCCATGTACGTGAGCGATGATCAGCCAGGGGCGTCTTGGTGTGCGGGCCTGGATGTTACCCCACGCACGCAGAACGCTCGCGATTGAGCGACGACGAATGAGTAACCGCGCTATACAAGCTGCCCGTTCCAGACATACAACACCCGCGCCTGGATATGCGTGTCTTCCACACGGATGTCTTCGGCAGGGTGGTTGGTGTTGTCGGACACCATTTTGAAATGATCCTTGCCCTTTCTCTGCAAACGCTTGATGTAGAGCAGGTCGCCATGGGCGAAAAGATAGATCCCGTCGCCGACGAATTCGCGAATCGTGACGTCAACCAGCAGGGGGTCGCGGTGCTTGATAGTGGGCGCCATCGACTGGCCCCAGCCCGTTACCATCTTGAGATGGAAGTGTTCCTTGAACTCCACGCCCATCTCGCGCAGGCGCTGGGGGCTGACCCGCACGTCCTGCAGCATCTCCGGGTAATCGTGGGGCACTTGGCCGCCACCCATGGCTGCCCGAACATCATAGTGAGCGATCCACACCTCGTCACCGACCTGGCCGAGGGCATATGAATCCAGGCCAACGGCCTTCCCCGATTCCACGTTCTCGGCGGCGCAGACGATGCGTTGGCGTGTCTCGGCGGAGAAGCCCTTGACCTTTTCCAGCGCGGCCATCAGTTGCTCGGTAGCGGACAATCCCGGCGGCTTGTCTCCCGCTTTGGGCGGCACGGCTCGGTCTTGGCTGAGGCTGCCGGGGGCCAGGCCTATCTTGCGCTCAAGATTGGCCGCGGCCTTTTCGCCGAGGTTTCTGTGGCCGTTGAGAATCTGCGACAGGTACGAAGCATCGAGGCCGTATTCATTGGCGAAGTCTTTCTGGGAGGCGCCTGCCATTACGGCTTTGAGGGCGCCCACCCGCAGCATGTTTATATCCATGGCCAGATGATCGCCTCGTATTAGCAAACAGTAAATTACATTTTGCTATTGCATGCATAGTTAGCATTTGCTAATGTCTGGTTCTCGGGAGGTGCGCACAACCCAGCACGACTGCACTGCACACCTCTCTCGAAGGCCTTGAGCCCCGAGCACTCGCCTCTGAGCGACAGCGGTACTGCGTCCGTCACGCGGTCAACTCAATCACTCAAGGTCATCAAAATGCCTAACAGCAGCTCTGCAATCGCCCAACTCAAAAACATCCCGCTGGTGGGAATCAACCTGGCTTCCCTCGCCAACACCCCCCATGTGCTTCCCGGCCAAGCCGGCACCCACTACCAGTGGCCGACCCGCGACACCATCACCCGGTGGGTGAAGAACCGCGGCGTGCGACTGATTCGTTTCCCGTTCGAGCTGCAGCGTGCGATCGAACTGTCGACCATCGACGGCCTGCCCGGCCAGGGGGCTAGCCTCAACCAGGCGTTCGTCAATCGCTGGAAGGAAATGCTCGGCTGGATCTCCGCAGACTCCAACGGCGAGGCCAGGATCATCCTCGACCCCCATCACTACATGCGCCTGCGCCGCTATGAAACCAATGCCAACGGTCAGTTGACCGGGCGCATCCTGCCCTCCAGCGAGGCCGGCAACCAGGATGGCTGGAAGGCCACCGAGCAGGTCCTGATCAAAGACGGCAACAGCGCAGGCGGCGGTTCCTGGAGCGCGGTTCACCTGGCCAACTTCCACCAGAAACTGGTCAGTGAGCTGGATGACCCCATGGTGTTGGGTTGGGGCCTGGGTAACGAGCCTTATTCCAACACCACCGCGGGTGCAAAGGACTACATCACCTTGCCGGACCTGGAAACGCTCTACATCAACACCATGAACACGGTGCTCAAGGCACTGCGCAACAGCTCGAGCAAGCCTGTGTTCATCTGTGGTCTGCAGTTCGCCAGTGCGCGCAACTGGGCCACCGTGTCGGCAAACCTGCAATCGAAGATTGTCGACCCGGCCAATGCCATCGTCTGGGAAGCACACGGCTACGGTGACGTGGACAAGAGCTCCAGTGGCGCCTACAACGGCGACAACACGCTCATCTCGCCGACCGTGCTGCGCGATGAAATCGTCGGCCCGTTCCTGAGCTATGCCAAGGCCCATCAGATGGCTGCCTACATTGGCGAGACCGGCATTCCACCGACTGCCGCAGGCCGCACAGCGCTGAAGAATCTGCTGGACAAAGCCAAGGCTGAAAAAGTCCCTGTGACGCTCTGGATCGCCGGTCCCGGGATGGACGGGGAGAAAATGAACCTCGAAGCCAGCAACCAGGCAGAGACCGTGGCGCTGTTGACCCCGTACTTCGCCGAACGCATCGGCAACTGGAACTACGCCGCCTCCTGAACCCCTGCCGCAAAGCGGGGGCCGGGTAAGGTTCCAGCCCCTGTCCCTCACATGACGCCCGCATCTGCGGGCGTTTTTATGCCGGTACCGCCCACGCGGTGATGGGCTCGTGCAGTTCTGCCTCGTACAGGTCATGATGCTGCCCATGGGGAGCGCGCGGGGTGCAGGCCGAAGTTGCAAAAGGAAGATGGATGCAAAAGGAGAAAGACGAACTGGAACTTGAGAAATTGCAGGCCGAGGTGCATAAGCTGGCAGCGGAGACCCGCAAGCTGATCGCCGAGGCCAACAAGATGAAGCGGGAAACTTCCTTCTATCCGTTCGTGGCAGCAGGGGGCATCGTCACTGTGATTGTCACCGCCGCTGCTTTCATCCATAAGTTTTAGCGTCGTGTGTCCATCGGTGGCAGCCTGGGCTCGATGAAACTTGAGCTTTGCAGCGATTCGGGCGAAAGTATCGCCACCGGGTCCCATCGTAGACGTGATCCGATTGTTTTTCGAGGAGTACCATGAGCCACGATCAAGTCATCAAGCAGATGCGCGAAGACCTTGAGCAATTGGGCAATGAAGTGCGTAACGGTCAGCGGCACGAAACCCGCAACATCATGCTGTCAGCCGGATCGGGTGCATTGTTCGCACTGGCGGTGTCCTGGCTCGCGTTCAACTTCCTGTTCTGATTGTTCGCCGTCCCCGCGCTTGCCGGCGCTTGCGATAGCCTCAGGCGAACCCTCGCGTGTCATGGCTCACCCCGAGAGCCTTCCGTCAGCGGCTGTCAGATTTTCCTGCACGCTTGTCGTTGCGCCTCGAAGCTTTTCATCAATTCATAGTAGGTCGACGGCCAACCGTTCATCGAGGTGGTGGCTGCTGCGATCGCGGCCTCTGCTTGCTCCACCGTGCGCGCCGTCAGCGCCTGATGGGTGACTGCGGTCAGCTTCAAGGTCTGAAAGCCGAAGGCAGGCGGGGCGTAGGCAACCAGTTCGTAGGTGGCTTTGATCACTTGCGCCGCAGATGTTTCGAAGTCGCTGACCGTCATCTCCCGCTTGCCCGTGGTCGCGATCATCTGTCCGACGCTGCTCAGCACCACCTGGGCTTTTTCACGCAGCTGTGATTCTTGCGTGTCCACGCGCCGAATACAGCCTTCGATGATCGACTGTTCGAACGTCAGCCGACTCGCATAGGCCGTGATCGCCGAGCCGAAGACAACCCCGACGGCTGCGATGATGGCCACCGTCACCGCGCCGAAGCGCCCGATCTCCGGGGTGTGAGCGGGCTGTGCCCCGGTAGGCGAAGTAGCATCCATAGACTGGCCGTTTTCCTTTCATTCGTGTGGGGTGGGGATTTTATCCGACCTGCGCATCAAGGCCAGCGCCGCGCGTGCTGCCGAGTCACCTGTTACCCGTGCTCACGGGTGGCTCAATGTTGGTGCGCGAGCTGAGCCATTTGGTAGCACAAAGGGTCGACCGGGTCTGGCGAAAACCCGCGCCGCGACCGACTTTAGCCATTGAATCAACCACCTGAAACCCACGTAAAAACCTGGCACGGATTCTGCTTTTTTGCATGCATGGATAATTGGATACAAAAATTCAAAAGGTCGTGCCGATGCCGTTTGCCCCCACTTATGTAGAGCGCCAGGCTCTGACCGCCGAGGAAGAGGCCTATCATTTTCTGCTCAGTGCCATTTGCACTGGCCGTTACCATCGCGGTGACCGGCTGATCGCCGAAGACATCGCCAGCGAGATCGGCATGAGCCGTATGCCGGTGCGTGAAGCCTTTCGCCGCCTGGACGGCTTGGGGCTGGTGACTTTGCGACCCAACCGTGGCGCGATCGTCAGCGGTCTCGATGTGGCCGAACTGCATGAAGTGTTCGAAATGCGCAGCGCCCTCGAAGGCCTGGCAGTGCGCGTTGCCGTGGGCCGTATCGATGCACGTCAGTTGGCCGCGCTGGAACGTTTGCTCGACGAAATGGACGACTACCGCGATGACCCCGCGGCATGGGTCAGTCGGCATCGCACGTTCCACGAATACTTGTGCAGCCTGAGCGGTCGCCCGCGGCTGATGAAGCAGATCAGTGCTCTGTATTCGCTGGTGGAGGCGCCCATGCGCTTGTGGCTGCAGCATGGCGAAAAGCCGCTCAGTGCGCGCCAGGAACATGCGGTGATTCTCGAGGCTATCCGAGCCGGGGAGGGTGCACGTGCCGAGGCGGTGGTGCGCGAGCACATCGAAGGCACCATGCCTGCGCTGCTTCGGTTTCTGCAATCGGAGAACAAGTAGAGCGGGCCCCAGCCCGTCTTCGTGTCGATGTTACGTCCTGCCCCGTTTTTCAACGAACTGGAGTCTCTGGTCATGTCTACACACCGCGTCTTGCTGATCGCCGCGACCCTGGGCCTGTGTGCCCCCCTGGCCGTCGCCGCACCCCAGGTGCCGGAGCGCCTGCACAAGGTCGATAAACTCGTCTATTGCTCGGGGATGGACTCGCCGCCCCTGGTGTCGTTCGACGAAGCCCAGAAGCCGCGCGGGCTGACCGTCGACCTGGGCCTGGAAATCGCCAAACGGCTGGGCGACAAACAGGTGCAGTGGCGGGTCATTCCGTTCTCCGGCCTGGTACCGGCGCTGCTCGCCGGGCAATGCGACATGATTGTCGACCAACTGTTCGACAAGCCCGAGCGGCGCCAGGTCATCGACATCGTCAACTACATGTATTCCAGTCAGTCGGTGGTGGTGCCCAAGGGCAACCCCAACGGTATCCAGACCCTGGACGACCTCTCCGCGCACAAGGTGGCAGTGCTCAATGGCTCCACCATCAAGACCCTGCTCGACGCGCAGAACGATAATCTGACCAAAGCCGGCAAGGCGCCGATGAAACTGGTGGTGTACAACACCGACACTGATGCCTTTCAGGCCCTGCGCATCAGTCAGGTCGACGCCTACGGCACCACCGTCGAAACCGCGGGCTATTACGCGTCGATGGCTCCTGAGCTGTTCCAGGAAGGCGTGCCGGCCTTCAGCCGAATCCTCACCGGCCTGGGCATGCGCAAGGACGACCCGCAACTGACCGCCGCCGTGCAGCAAGTGATCAGCGACATGCGCAGCGACGGCAGCTACAACCAGTTGCTGAGCAAATGGCACGTCAGCAGCGACACACTCGACTGAGGCACACCGCTGATGAATTTCAATTGGGACGTGTTCTGGCAATACCTCTTGCAGCCCAGTGACGTGTACCTCAACGGGCTGTGGCTGACGTGTGTGATCAGCGTGCTGGCGATGCTGTTGGGCTGCGTACTGGGCCTGGCCGCCGCGCTGTTGCGTTTGTCGAAGAACCCGCTGCTGCACCTGCCGGTGCGTTTCTACGTGTGGCTGATGCGCGGTACACCGCTGTTGGTACAGATCGTGTTCCTCTACACGGCGCTGGCAGCGGGCGGCCTCTTTCGTTTCGAGGACATCGAGCTGCTGGGCCTGGTCATCCCCGGCAACATTCAGGCAGCGATCATTGCCCTGGGCCTCAATGAAGGCGCCTACATGGCCGAGATCATCCGCGCCGGCATCGGCGCGGTGGACAAAGGCCAGTACGAGGCAGGGCGCTCGCTGGGCATGGAGTTCCCCAAGTTGATGCGGCGCATTGTGCTGCCGCAGGCGTTCAGGGTGATCGTGCCGCCGCTGGGCAATGAGTTCAACGTGATGCTCAAGAACACCACGCTGGTCAGCGTCATCGGTGTGCAAGAGTTGCTGCTCAGCACTCAGATGGTCACCTCGGCGACCTTCCGGGTGTTCGAGCTGTATCTGGTCGTGGCGATCTACTTCCTGCTGCTGACCACGCTGTGGGGCTTTTTCCAGCGTTGGCTGGAGATCCGTTTTGGCAAGTCGGACCGGCCGTCTTCACCGCCACCGGCGTCCAGCCGGATGTTCGGGCGCAGCGCCCTGAAACTGCTGAGGGGACGTTAAGCATGACGCATCAACACGATGAATGGGTCATCGAGGCGCTGGACATTCAAAAGTCGTTCGGCACCCTGCACATCCTCAAGGGGGTATCCCTGCAAGTGCGGCGCGGTGAAGTGGTGGTGCTGATCGGCGCTTCCGGCTCCGGCAAAACCACCTTCATTCGCTGCATCAACCTGCTCGAAGACATTCAGGGCGGGCGTATCCGGGTCAATGGCCGCGCCATGGGCTATCGCGAGCGGGCCGACGGCAGTCTGGTGCGCGACTCGGAGCGCAATATCGCTCGGCAGCGTCGGGACATCGGCATGGTGTTCCAGCGCTTCAACCTGTTCCCGCACATGACCGCGCTGGAAAACATCGTCGAAGCGCCGATCCAGGTCCTCGGCGTGGCGCAGGCCGAGGCGCTGGAGCAGGCCCGCGGCCTGTTGGCGCGGGTCGGGCTGGCGGACAAGGCCGACCATTACCCTTCGATGCTCTCCGGTGGACAACAGCAACGGGTGGCGATTGCCCGTGCGCTGGCGATGAAGCCTCAGGCCATGTTGTTCGATGAGCCCACCAGTGCCCTCGACCCGGAAACCGTCGGCGAGGTGTTGCAGGTGATGAAAGGGTTGGCTGAAGAGGGCATGACCATGGTGGTGGTGACTCACGAAATGGGCTTTGCCCGCGAAGTGGCCGACCGCGTGGTGGTGCTCGACCAGGGCGAGCTGATCGAGCAGGGCCCGCCCGAGCAGATCTTCAGTCACCCCAGCCATCCCCGTACGCGGGCGTTCCTCAGCCGTGTGCTCTGAGCCTGCGGGCCGGATCCTTTTCGTTGGAGAGTTTTTGCCATGCTGACCTTTTCTGCCCATGAGTACCCTTACCCATCGCAGCGCCAAAGCGTGTTCGCCCGCCGCGGCATGGTTGCCGCGTCCCAGCCGCTGGCGGCACAGGCCGGGATCGAGATCATGCACAAGGGCGGCAACGCCATCGATGCCGCCATCGCCACGGCAGCAGCCTTGACCGTGGTCGAGCCCACTGGCTGCGGTCTGGGTGGGGACGCCTTCGCGCTGGTGTGGTGCAAGGGGCAGTTGCACGGCCTCAACGGCAATGGCCACGCCCCCGCGGCCCTGAGCATCGATGCCGTGAAGGCTGCCGGGCACACGCAGATGCCGCTGTATGGCTGGACGCCGGTGACCGTCCCCGGCTGTCCTTCAGCCTGGGCGCAACTGTCGCAGCGTTTCGGCAAGCTGGCGTTCGCCGAGTTGCTGCAACCGGCCATCGACCTGGCGCGGGACGGCTTTCCATTGTCACCGGTGGTTGCCCATCAGTGGCAGTTGGCGTTCAACGAATTCAGCCCGCACCGTGACGCGGTGCTGGAGACCTGGTTCGACACCTTCCTGATCGACGGCCGCGCGCCACGGGCCGGTGAGCTGTTCCGCAACCCGGCCCAGGCACGAACCCTTGAAGAACTGGCCGCCACCCGCTGCGAAAGCCTGTATCGCGGCGCATTGGCCGCGCGCCTCGACGCGCATTCGCGCGCCACTGGCGGCTATTTGCGCGCCGCCGACCTTGCGGGCTACCAGGCCGAATGGGTGCAGCCCATCCATGTTAATTATCGTGGCGTCGACGTGTGGGAGATTCCGCCGAGTGGCCAGGGCCTGGTGGCCTTGATGGCCCTGAAGATTCTCGAAGGCTTCAAATTCGACCACCGCGACAGCCAGCAGACCTGGCACCGCCAACTGGAGGCCATGAAACTGGCCTACAGCGATGGCCTGCACTACATCACCGACCCGCTGCACATGCGCATGGCCGTGACGGACCTGTTGAGCGACGACTACAGCCGCCGCCGTCGCGAGCAGATCGGCCCGCAGGCCCAGCCGCCCAAACCCGGCGATCCCCATGCCAGCGGCACGGTGTACCTGGCGACCGCTGACGCCGAAGGCAACATGGTGTCATTCATCCAGAGCAACTACCACGGGTTCGGCTCCGGTGTGGTCCTGCCCGACAGCGGCATCGCCCTGCAGAACCGCGGCCAGGAGTTCAGCCTCGACCCCGGGCACGCCAATTGCCTGGCCGCCGGCAAAAAAACGTTCCACACCATCATTCCCGGTTTTCTCACCCAGAACGGCCAGGCACTTGGCCCGTTCGGTGTGATGGGTGGCTACATGCAGCCCCAGGGCCATGTGCAGATGGTGATGAACCTGGTGGATTTCGGCCTCAACCCCCAGGCCGCTCTCGACGCACCGCGCTGGCAGTGGCTGGGCGACCTGAAGGTCGGTATCGAGCACGGCGCTTCGCGCGACCTGATCAATGCCCTGGCGCGCCGGGGCCATCACGTGCAGACCACCAGCGACTCCACCGACTATGGGCGCGGGCAGATTATCCTGCGCGACCCGGTCAGCGGCGTGCTCTGCGGCGGCACTGAACCCCGGGCGGACTCGCACATCGCCACTTGGTAGCGGTGCCGCGTTCGCACGCTAGCGGGGCACGTTGGGGGTTAGAGGCCCGCGTCCCAGGCCGGAGTGGGCGGGAACTGCTCGACCAGAAAGTCCAGTAGCCGGCGCAGCGCGCTGGACATGTGTTTGCGCGACGCGTACACCGCGTGGATGCCGAGGTCGATGGGGCGTGAATCCGGTAATACGTTGATCAGGCTCGCGTCACGCAGATGCGGTGCAGCCAGGTAAGTCGGCAGCAGCGCGACCCCTGCACCGCACAAGGCGGCCTGCAGGGTCGCCACCGAATCATTGGCGCTGATGCTGCCATTGACGGCCACTGTGCGCGTTTCCTTGCCCTCCACGAACTGCCACAGCGCGCTGCCGTGGTAGGAGTGGGTCAGGCAGTTGTGCGACGGCAGGTCGTCGATGACCATGGGGCGCGAATGCCGGGCCAGATAGGCCGGTGAAGCGCACACCACGGAGCGGCACGTGGTCAGGCGACGGGCGATCAGTTGATCGTCGGGATCGTTGGTGATACGGATCGCGAGATCGAGCCGCTCATCCACCAGGTTGACCGTACGATCGAGCAGCACCATGTCTATCTTCACCTGGGCATGGCGTGCGACGAAGGCAGCCAGGACCCGGGCCAGTTGCGCCTGGCCAAACGACGTGCTGGCCGTGATCCGCAGAACGCCCCTGGGCTCGTCGTCAGGCTGGGCCACCAGTGCCTGCATGTCGCTGGCCATGCCCAGCATCGATCGGCAGGCCGGCAGAATCTGCGTGCCGGCATCCGTCAGGGTCAACCGTCGCGTGGTGCGGTGCATGAGCCTGGCGCCCATCCATGCTTCCAGCTCGCTCAGCAGGCGGGAAATCACCGGCCGCGAGAGCCCGAGCTTATCGGCGGCTGCCGTTTGGCTACCCGCCTCGACGACGGCCACGAACGCTTGCATCGCCAGTATTCTGTCCACGATTCGACCGATTTCTGAAACAGTTAGGTGCGAATCTAGCGTTTTTTTCGTGCCAATGCTTGCTTAAGCTGGGCTTCTTTTTTCAGCTCAGGAAGATAGGTTATGTCTCGTGCCGTTTTACGCTGGCTGGCCCCGGTCATGCTCTTGGGGCTCAGCCATGCCGCCGTCGCCGCTGCGCCTTTGGCGCTCGATGTGTATAACCCCGGTGAAGCGGCTATTTTTCCCGTTTCGTCGGTGCTGGTCAGCGGCGAGAAGGAAGCCGTTCTGATCGATGCGCAATTTGCCAGGCCCCAGGCCGAGCAATTGGTCAAAAAGATCCAAAGCAGTGGCAAACGCCTGAAGACCATCTACATCAGCCATGGCGACCCGGACTATTACTTCGGTCTGCAGACACTCGCCGAGGCGTTTCCCCAGGCAGACATCGTGGCCACGGCGCAGACCGTCGCGCACATCCGCGCCACCCGCGACGATAAACTCGCCTACTGGGGGCCCAAGCTGGGCCAGGACGCGCCGCGCGAGGTCATGCTGCCCAAGGTGATGACGGGCAATACGCTGCGGCTGGAAGGTCGGGAACTGCAGGTGATTGGCCTCGACGGCGCGCAGCCGGACCGGACCTTTGTCTGGATCCCCTCGATCAAGGCGGTGGTGGGCGGTGTGGTGCTGTCCAACAATATCCACGTGTGGATGGCGGACACCCAGACGGCGCAGTCCCGTACGGATTGGTTGAAGACTCTGGAGCACATCCAACAGCTCGATCCGGTCACCGTGGTGCCCGGTCATTACCTTGCGGGTCGATTGGCGCCCGCGCAAGCGCCGGCCTTTACCGCTCGCTACGTCAAGGATTTCATCGAGCAGTCGGCCAAGGCCAAGGACTCCACTGCGCTGATCAAGGCGATGACCGGGCTGTATCCGGGCCTGGCCGATGAAGCGTCGCTCGACCTCAGCGCAAAAGTCGACAAAGGCGAGATGGCCTGGTGAGCCGCGTGCGCGGCCTACTGGTTTGATCGCCGGTCATTCCAGGCCGTGCCCGCCGTGTTGAAATGCAGGCTGAACACGGTGACGCCGGCCTCGCTGGTCACCGTCGCGCGCGCCCCGTGCAACGCCATGATGGACTGGACGATGGCCAGGCCCAGGCCACCGGAGTTGCCCGGGTCGGTGCGCGTGTCATCGACCCGGTAGAAGCGTTCGAACAGCCGCGGCAAGTGGGGCGTGGCCAGCTCGGCGCCATGGTTGGCCACGCTGAGGATCTGGGCGCCGTGGTGGGTCTGGCTGCGCAGCTGAATCGTGCTGCCAGGGGTGGCATGGCGTACCGCATTGGCCAGCAGGTTGGCCAGGGCCCGTTGCAGCAAAGGCCGATCGGCCAGTTGGGTACCGTGCAGGCCGTTATCCAGGGTCAGGTCGCGGTCCTGGGCCAACGCCTCGAAATAGTCGCACAGCTCCTCGCCCAGGGCGTGCAGGTCCACGGGCTGCAGGTCCAGGGGGCACGCACCGTGATCGGCCCGCGCGAGAAACAGCAGGTTGGCGACCATGCGGTTGAGCCGTTCGAATTCCTCGACGTTGGAGGCCAGCACCTCCTGGTAGTCCGCAGCCGAGCGCACCTGGCTGAGCGCCTGGCCGTTGCTGCTGAGCAGGGTGTGCAGGGGCGTGCGCATTTCATGGGCCAGGTCGGCGGAAAATTGCGAGAGGCGGGCGAAGCTGTCGTCGAGCCGCGCCAGCATGCCGTTGAGCGCCTGTACCGGCTCGTACAGCTCCCTGGGAATACGGTCAGTGGCCAGGCGGTAATCGAGGGTCTGCGGGCTGATGCTCGAAACGCTCAGCGCAATCTGGCGCAACGGGCTCAGGGCCTTGTGCAGCAACAGCATGCCCAGCAATAGCGCGCCGATGGCACCGGCCAGTACCGCCGCATAAACACGCAACCGGTAGCTGGCCAGCATCGCTTCGCGCTCGTCCAGGCGTTTGCCCACGGTGACGCGCAAGGCTTCGCCATTGCGCCCACGCGCCTCACCGGCCAACAGCAGCAAGGGTGCCGCGTGCCGGGGCTGCCAGGCAAGAATGTCGCTGCGCGCGGGCATGTGTCCAGGCGGCAGCAAGATCACCGGCGGTACTTCATCGCCATGCGGATTGATGGAAATGATATCGGCAGGCGCGTCACGACCGACCAGCAGCAGGCTTTCCTGATTGCCCAACATGTTTTGGTACAGCTGGGGACGTTGCTGCAGGGCGCTCAGGTCGTCGCTGTCCTGGATCAGCGCGCGCACCTGTTCCAGGCGGCCCATCAGGGCCAGGTCGTCACGGTAGGCCAGCTCGGCGGCCAGGCTGTGATAGAGGAACCAGCCCACCAGCGCGAGCACGCCGCTGCTGATCAGGGCGAACGCCAGCGCGGCGCGCCACACCAGGGAAGCACGACGTTGGTGCTCATTCATCAAGGGTGTCCAATTGATAGCCCACACCGCGCACGGTGTGAATCAGCTTGGGCGAGAACGGATCGTCGAGCTTGGCGCGCAAGCGCCGCACGGCCACGTCGACCATATTGGTGTCGCTGTCGAAGTTGAAATTCCACACGTGGGAGGCGATCGAGGTGCGCGACAGCACTTCGCCCCGTCGACTGACCAACAGGTGCAGCAGCGCGAACTCCTTGTTGGTCAGCACAATGCGCTGGCCATGGCGTGACACCTGGCGGCGCAGCACATCGAGTTCGAGGTCGGCCACCCGATAATGCTCCAGCTCGCGCGGCGGCCCACGTCGCAACAGGGTGCGCACGCGGGCGAGCAGTTCGATGAACGCGAACGGCTTGACCAGATAGTCGTCAGCACCTTGTTCCAACCCTCTGACCCGGTCCTGGACGGCGTCCCGGGCGGTCAGAAACAGCACAGGGGTATCGCCGCGCTGGCGAATCAGCTTGAGCAACTGCCAGCCGTCCAGGCCCGGCAGCATCACGTCCAGGATGATCAGGTCGTAGGCTTGTTCTTCGATGAAATGACGACCGTCGAGCCCGTCCAGTGCCGTATCGACGACGTACCCCGATTCGGCCAGGCCCTTGGCCAGGAAGCGGGCGGTCTTGGCTTCGTCTTCGACCAGTAATAAGCGCATTGCACACCTCACAGCGATTGCGCATAGGCTAGGCGTTCGGCGCGCCGTTGCCCATTACAAAGTTGTAATCCGGGTGAGCGATTGCTGACGGTGTGAGGCGTTTAAGGTGGCTTCATTCCCACCGAGAAGCCCACCCATGATCGTTAGAACCTTACTGAGCACCCTGTTGGCACTGGCGACGTGCCAGGCCCAGGCCGCCTTGCCCCGGCACGCCGAGCTGGACCTGGCCAATGCTCGCCGCCTGGTCGATGCGGCCACCTGCACGGCGGCCTTCGCAGCCCTTGACCGCGGCGGCAACCCCTTGCTGATCCAGCGTGACCTGCAGACCGGGCCGCACAATGCCGATGCCGCGCAACGCAAGGCCTACACCGCGTTATCGACCAAGACGCCCACACGCCTGCTGGCACAACGAGCGGCGCAGAACCCCGAAACAGCCAATCTCGCTTCGGTCTCGCAACTGCTTCTGCTGGGCGGCGGTATACCGCTGTATGCCGGTTCCGAACTGGTCGGCGCCCTGGGCGTCGCCGGAGCTGGCGGTCCCGCCCAGGACGAGCAGTGTGCGCTCGACGCCGCAAACACCCTTGGCTTTGCCACCCACCCTTGAAGGAAACCTCCCATGAAATGTCGTACCGCTATGCTTGCGCTGAGCCTCGCCGCCCTGGCCGGTGTCGCCCAGGCCGCGCCCAACCCATTGAGCGTGCACGTGCTGAACCTGGTTTCCGGCGTACCCTCGCCGGGCATCGAGGTCACCCTGGAACGTCATCAGGGCGACACCTGGCAGCCACTGGCCCAGGGCACGACCAACGAGCAGGGGCGTATCGCCGAACTGTTTCCGGCGGGTTCGCCCCTGACCCAAGGTCAGTACCGTGTGGTGTTCAAGACCGGGGACTACTACAAGCGCCTGCAGCAGGACACTTTCTTCCCGGAGATCCCGGTCATTTTCGACGTCCGGCAGACTGGGCAGCACTACCATATTCCGCTTTTGCTCAGCCCTTACGGCTTCAGCACGTATCGGGGCTCGTAGCACGGACGCTACCCGCGGGGACGCGACGTCATCGGGGCGTCGCGTCCCCGGTCTGCTCGCGCCAGCCGTTGCGCCCCTGAAGGTCAGGAGCGCTTGGGCGGCGGCGTCAGGGGACCGTGACCACTACCGTGGCGGTGGCTTGCAGATTATTGGCGGTTCGTGCGCTCAACAGCGTGCTACCCGCCGCAGCCCCCGGCGGTATGGTCCAGGTCCCCGTCTGGTCGATGGCCACACGAGCCGAATTCGACGAGCTGTACCTCACCACCTGCGACGCACCTTCGGGTTGCACGCTCGCCGTCAAGGTGCCGGTTTGACCCCGCACGGCATTGATGCGCGTGGGGGTGACGCTCACGCTGGTGGGTAACGGGGCCGGTAATTTCCCCTTGAGAATGGCCATGTAGGGGGTGTCGGCGGTGCTGCCGTCGGCGTATTCGAGCCGGAAGACATAGTTTGCCGACCAATTGCGCCCAGCGCCCCAGGCCGTCCATCCCGTCCATAACGAACTGTTGTTCTGCACGGCATCGATCAGCGCGGGCAGCTCGGTCGCGCATTGCTCTTGTCCGGCCACGGTGGGGTAGCCACCGGCAAACTCGCCGAGAAACAGCTTCCTCCCGGCAGCCCGCGCCGCATAGGCGACCTCGGTCAGGCGGGTAGAGCCGGCGCCGACTGTGCACACACCGGAGATGCCGGCCATGGTGGGGTCCAGGTAGCGATGCACGTCGAGCACCACATTGTCGACCGGGTCGATCACGCCGGCCAGGGCCGTCGCTGTGCAATAGGCATGCACTCGGTTGATGCATCCTGCCGCCCGCAGTGCGGCAATGTGGGAGCTGGCCATGGCACCCCAATCGGCATTGGGCGGCTCGTTCATGAGGTCGTAAATAAGCCTGTCATTAGCGCCCAGCAAGCCGTAGAGCTTGCTGCAGTAGTCATCGAATGCAGCCACCGGCACCGCCGCACTGCCGATCCGCCCTTCAGGTCGGCTGCCGTAGTTGTGCGCACTGTCAACGATGCACACGGCTCCCTTGGACAGGATGTAGTCGACCACCGCCTTGTATTGGTTGGCCATTCCCGCCGCCCCGACCGTGTCCAGAGGGCCGAATAACGTAGGTTGCATCCGCTGCCACAAGCCCGGCAGACGGATGCAATTGAAGCCCTGGCCCAGTAGATAATCCACCGTCGCGTTGGTGGGGACGAAGGCGTTGCCGTTGAACTCCATGCCAGACAGGTTGACCCCTTTGAGCATGGTCGGCAACACGGGCAATAGTGGGGTGCCGACCCGCCTGGCCACGCTGGCCTGGGGCAAGTCGATGGTACTGCTCTCATCGAAAAACTGCAGGCCGTGGGTGGCGCCGTTGGCAGGTGGGTCGATGGTCGTGCGGGCAATCACGATTGGCCCGTTGAATTCAATCGGAAACGTGAATTTGTCCACCCCATCGAAGGTCAGCCCGGGCGTCACGGCAGCCTGCAGCGACTGAGCCAGCGAGGTGGTGAACTGCGCTTCTGTCAGGGTGCCGATTTGTCGAACTCGCACGGAACCTGGACGAAGCGCCCCCGATAAAGCAAGTGTAGTGACGAAGGTAGCCATCAGGAAATCACCATGGTGGGGGTCAAGGTGCGGTTGAGAAGTGCCTCCGAGCCCGTGGCGGCCAGGTAGGCATTCAATAGGAAATTCATGTCCAGCGCCTCTGCGGCCGTGAAGCCGCCGCCAATGATGAAGTAGGCATGCCTGGCATTGCTGAGCCGGGTGGTCGTCCAGGCCCCGGCCGAATACGACGCTCGTGCGCAATACTTGATGGTGGTGCCAAGGCCGTCATCGAACCACGATTGAGAAGGGTTGTTCGCCTGCACCAGTATGGGTTTGCCGTCCACGTACATCGCTACGCTGGTGGCCGAGGTGCGAGAGGCGAACCAGTGGTGCGGGGCCATGGTGACGGTGCCTACCATGTTCGCTGCGCTGCCGATTTTGAACGCGGTCAGATTCAGGGCGCTGCCGTCCGGAAGGATATCGACGGCCGCGTTTGCCGTTCCTGCATAAATGCCCATCACCGTGCGACTTTTCAGCGTGATGCCGTTAGGGTCCTGAATGCCGCCCCCGAACGACAGCGAGTCACGCTGAAAGCGCGATCCGGCCGCCATGGCGGCGATCGGATCGAAACCTGAATCCAGGTAAAAGTCGCTGCCGTTACCCAGAAACCCTTTATAGGCGATGAAATCCACCGTCCCGACCGGGGTCGCGTTGTACTGGTTGGCTTTCCAGTTGAGCGTGCTCTGTTGAACATCCGCCCCCGGCATGATCAACACGTCCAGGCGGCCCCAATACCCCCTGCCGATCAGGTCTTTGATGAGCTGGTTGATGACGACTTTGACATTGGCTGGGGGCTGAACGGTCATGCGTGCGAACAGTGCCAGCGCTTCCTGGGTAAAGACCGGACCCACCGGGTCGGTGCTGATGACCGTGCCCAGGTAGACGCTCAGCCATTGGTCGTTCTGGCTGTAGGCCCAGGTCCGCGGGGTCTCGGTACCGTCGGCAACCAGTACCACCTCGCAGGGGTGTTCGGTTGCGGTATAGCTGGCGAGTTCGGCGATGGTTTTGCTGAGGGGGCCGCTAATTTCCGGTTCGGGGCTGCTATCGGGAGCGACATCTGGCATCGCCTCGGCGGTGGATGCCGACGTTGAAATCGGAGTGTTCATGGGCCGTCCTGTAAGTTTCGAATGACACAGCGTCGTTTAACCACGGTGAAAGGATCCAGGAATTCGTAGCAAGATGCGTGACAAATTAAGCCAGCCCACCCCGGTCAGCAGGCCCCCGACAGGTGGATGCCCGGGCGGCGACGCCGACTGACGCCCGTAGGCGCTAAATTTCAGGGTTCGCATCACGTCCTGTGTAGACAGTCAGCCAAACGTGAGCCCTCCATGTCTATCCTGCATGACCCGACCACTCTGCCGCTGGCCGGTGGCGGTCAACTGAACGCCGATGAAACCGATCAATGCCTCAGCCTGGTCCTCGAAGGCCGGCCGCTGATTCAGATCAAGCTGGAGCGGGGCAAGGAACTGCGGGTGGCGTTGCGCGATCCGCTGGCTCGGCCCGACGGTCGCGCGTTATGGGCAACGGCGTACTGGCTGTTTGCCCGGGATGCAGCCTGCCAGCGCCTGATCTGGTCCTTGCCGTTCACGCCGCACGACGCCCTGCGCAGCGGCCTGCTGATAGCCGATGCGACACCCGGGCACTATCGCTGCGAGCGAACGCTGTTCTGGCAGCTTCCACAACCCTGGCTGGGCGAGTCATTCGGTGATGCTTACCCGCAACAGATGGTCATCACCGACGGCAAGTGCCACCCACGGCGCGCCCCGAAAGCACGTGGTGAGGTGTATCGCCGGTTCGATGCGCGTCTGGGCGCGTGGGTGTCGTTGCGCACCGTCGAGGTGGAACGTGATGTCGAGTCGTTCAGTCGCTGGCAGAACAATCCCAGGGTGCTGGCGTTCTGGCAGGAAGGCGGCACTCTGCAACAACATCGCGAGTACCTGGGCAAGCTTGAGGCTGACCCGCACACCTTGACCCTGATCGGGTGTTTCGATGACGAGCCCTTTGCCTATTTCGAAGCCTACTGGGCCAAGGAAGACCGCATCGCGCCGTTCTATGACGCCGGCAACCATGACCGTGGCATTCACATGCTGGTCGGTGAAGAGCACCACCGTGGCGAACACAAGGTGGCCAGTTGGCTATCGGCGCTGGTGCACTATCTGTTTCTCGATGACCCGCGCACGCAGCGCATCGTCGCCGAGCCCCGCGCAGACAATCAACGCATGATCCAGCACATGCACAACCAGTGCTTCCATTGCGAAAAAGAGTTCGATTTCCCGCACAAGCGGGCGGCTTTGATGATTCTGGGGCGCGAGCGTTTTTTTGACCTCTGCTCGTTGAGGTGAGCCGCTGCGTCACCCGGTCGGACCGTTCAGCCGGGTGATGCGGGGCGCTCAGGCTGCGCTTTCGCTGCGCAGGCCGGAGATGTTGCGGCAGTGCACCAGGGCGTCGCGAATCATGAAATTGACCAGCGTGGGCGACACCCCCAATTCCTTGGCGATGTCTTTCTGCGGGACGCCATGCAGGCGGTACATCTCGAACGCGTAGCGCGTGCGCGGTGGAAGCTCGCCCAATGCTTCGGCGATCGATTCCAGGGTGGAGAAATTGATGTGCGATGCTTCGGGAGAGGCGCCGTGGATGACCACGTTCAAGCCTTCTTCCTCCGGCCCCGAATAGCGTAATTCCAGGCTCTGCTTGCGGTAGTGGTCGATGGCGAGGTTGCGCACGATCTGGAACAGATAGCTCAACTGAGCCTTGAACGACGAGGTGATGTCCGGGGCCGACTGCAAGCGGAAGAACGCGTCCTGCACGACGTCTTCCGCGCGGGATCGGCATCCGGTGATGCGCGCGGCGATCTTGACCAGCATCTGGCGGTTGTCGATGAAAGCCTGGAGTAACGGTGAGCCGCGTCCGACGGGAGAGACTTGATCCTTCATGAAAATCACCTTGTCGCGAATGAGGGTGCAGTACCTGCCAGGGGAGGCGCCGGTACACATCGTGCGACAAATTAGGTTTAATGATAATAATTGTCAATTAAGAATTTGAATCAGTGCCCGATGAGGGTGCTTCGTATTACGCTATGCGCCGTGTCAGGGCAGGCGCCATTCGGGCTCGGCCGTCGGTCCGACTAATTATTCGTTTCAGTCATCCGTTCTTCTGATTGATGGGCCGGCCGGTGTGCGGGTCGCCAATGGGTGTTGAGCGGAGGACGATATGGAATATCCGAGGGGTGGCCGGGCATGACGACCCACAACGGCCTGCGATTGTTCTGCCTGCCTTACTCAGGTGCCAGTGCCACGGTGTACAGCCGCTGGCGCCGGAACGTGCCTGCCTGGCTGCAGGTGCGGCCACTGGAGCTGCCTGGGCGCGGCGTGCGCATGGACGAGCCGCTGCAGCGTGATATCCGCCGCCTGGCGCACCAGCTCGCCGATGAAATCGGCGCCGAACTCAGCGGCCCCTTTGCCCTGTTCGGTCATAGCCTGGGTGGCTTGCTGGCCTTCGAACTGATCCACGTGCTGCGTCAGCGCGGTCTGCCCCAGCCCCTGGCGCTGTTCACCTCGGCCACCGCCGGCCCTTCGCGCAGGGATGTCAGTGAATACGCCGGCGCAAAGACCGACCAGGAACTGATCCAGCGCTTGCGCGAGCTCAACGGCACGCCAGAAGAGGCCATCGCCAATGCTGACCTCATGGCATTGATGCTGCCGATCCTGCGCGCCGACTTTCTGCTGTGCGGCAGTTTCGTCTACGGCACTCGCACGCCCCTGGCCTTGCCGATCCACGTATTCGGCGGCAAGCAGGATTCGATCCGTGTCGATGAACTGCTCGATTGGCAGCAGGACGCGGCCACCGCGTTTTCCCTCGATCTGTTCGAAGGCGATCACTTTTACCTGGTTGACCAGGAGACCGCCTTGTTGCGCAGCCTGTGTACCTACGCCGACGAACATCTGTCGCGCTGGCGCCAGCGCACGACGCCCCAGGCAACCCACGCCGTCGGTTGAGCCGACCGGCGTTGCGTTGTCCCCCCTCATTTTGCCAGCCGACTCCACTCAGGACTTTCATGATGGACGCGTTCGAACTCCCCACCACTTTGGCCCACGCTCTGCAACGGCGCGCTGCCCTGACCCCCGACCGGCTGGCGCTGCGCTTCCTCGCCGATGACACGGAGCAGGGCGCCGTGCTCAGCTATCGCGACCTGGACCGGCGAGCCCGGGCTATCGCCGCCGTCCTGCAGGCCAATGCCGAGCCCGGCGAGCGCGCGGTCCTGCTGTTCCCCAGCGGCCCGGACTACGTGGCGGCTTTCTTCGGCTGTCTGTACGCCGGCGTGATCGCCGTGCCGGCCTATCCGCCGGAATCGACGCGCCGTCATCATCAGGAACGCCTGGTGTCGATCATCGCCGACGCCGAGCCGCGCCTGGTGCTGACGCGGGCAGACCTGCGCAACGCCCTGTTGCAGATGGACGAGCTGGCCCAGGCCGGCGCGCCGACCCTGCTGGCGGTGGATGAGATCGAAGCGGCGCACGCCTCGCAGTGGCTGGCGCCGGACATTCAGCCCGACGATATCGCCTTCTTGCAATACACCTCGGGCTCGACCTCGTTGCCCAAGGGCGTGCAGGTCAGCCACGGCAATCTGGTGGCCAACGAGCAGTTGATCCGACAGGGTTTCGGCATCGACCTCAACCCCGACGACGTGATCGTCAGCTGGCTGCCGCTTTATCACGACATGGGCCTGATCGGCGGCCTGTTGCAGCCCATTTTCAGCGGCGTACCCTGCGTGTTGATGTCGCCGGCTTACTTTCTGGCCCGGCCGATCCGCTGGCTGCAGGCAATCAGCGACCATGGCGGCACCATCAGTGGCGGCCCGGACTTCGCCTATCGGCTGTGCAGCGAGCGTGTGCCTGCCACGGCGCTGGCGCGGCTGGACCTGAGCGGTTGGCGCGTGGCGTATTCCGGCTCCGAGCCGATCCGCCGCGACACACTTGAACTGTTTGCCGACAAATTCGCCGCCTGTGGCTTCAGCGAGCACAGCTATTTTGCGTCCTATGGGCTGGCCGAGGCGACCCTGTTCGTCGCCGGTGGCCAGCGTGGCAGCGGTATCGGCGCCTTGAAGGTCGATGATCACGCACTGATGCAGCATTGTGCCCAGCCCGGTACCGGCAGCTCGATCATGAGCTGCGGCACTGCCCAGCCGGGCCACGCCGTGCGGATCGTCGCCGCCGATACCTGCGCGCCGCTTGCCGAGAACAGGGTCGGCGAAGTCTGGGCCTGCGGGCCGAGCATTGCTCAGGGCTACTGGCGCAATCCACAGGCATCGGCAGACACCTTTGTCGAGCACGATGGCCGCGTGTGGCTGCGTACCGGCGACCTGGGTTTCCTGCGCGAGGGCCAGTTGTACGTGACCGGCCGCCTGAAAGACATGCTCATCGTGCGCGGGCACAACCTTTATCCGCAGGACATCGAGCAGACCCTCGAGCGGGAAGTGGACGGGCTGCGCAAGGGCCGGGTGGCGGCGTTCGCCGTGCAGCACGAGGGCGAGGAGGGCATCGGCATCGCCGCCGAAATCAGTCGCAGCGTGCAAAAGCTTCTGCCTGCCGACGCCTTGATCAAGCGCGTGCGCGAAGTGGTTGCCGAGGCTTGCCAGCAAGCCCCCAGCGTGGTCGTACTGCTCAATCCCGGGGCGCTGCCCAAGACCTCCAGCGGCAAGCTGCAGCGCTCGGCGTGTCGCGCGCGGTTGCTGGACGGCACCCTGGACAGCTACGCTCGATTCCCCGCGCCGGTCGCTGCGCCCGGTGGCGTCGCCGTCGCGCCGGCGGGTGATCTGCAAACGCTCATCGCCCGGGTCTGGGCCGAACACCTGGGCTGCAGCCAGGTGGCGGGTGACGATCATTTCTTCCTGCTGGGCGGCAACTCGATTGTCGCCACCCGGGTCGTAGCGCACCTGCGTGAGCGGCTGGGTATCGAACTGAACCTGCGCCTGCTATTCGAAGCACCGACCCTGGCCGAGTTTGCTGCGCTCGTGGCACGGCAGCAGGCGGATACGTCCGCCCAGGCGCCCATCGCGCGTCTGTCGCGCGAACAGACCCTGCCGCAGTCGCTGGCACAGAACCGCCTGTGGTTCCTCTGGCAGTTGCAACCCGATAGCGGCGCCTACAACATTCCCGGCGCGCTGCGCCTGCGCGGCGAATTGGTCGAGCAGGCCGTGCACGACAGTTTTGCCCAGTTGGTGGCCCGCCACGAATCCCTGCGCACCCGTTTCGACGAGGAGGATGGGCAGGCGGTGCAGCGGATCGATGCCGCTGGCACGTTCAGCCTGAAGATGATCGACCTCAGCGCCGATGCCGACGGCCGCGTGCGTGCCGAGCAATTGCGCGAGGACGATGCCATGGCGCCCTTCGATCTGCGCCAGGGGCCGCTGTGGCGAGTGACCCTGATACGTCTCGACGAGCAGGAGCATGTGTTGCTGGTGACGCTGCATCACATCATCGCCGACGGCTGGTCGCTGAACATTCTGATCGATGAGTTTTCCCGTGGTTACGCCGCCGCCTGCCAGGGGCATTCGCTCGAACTGGCGCCCCTGGCACTGCACTACGCCGACTACGGCCAGTGGCAGCGCGACTGGCTGGCGGCAGGTGAGTCGGCCCGGCAGTTGGCGTGGTGGCAGGCGCAACTGGGCGAGGACACGCCGAACCTGCAACTGGCCGTCGATCACCCGCGTGCGCAGCAGTCCCGCCACAGCGCTTCGCGTTTGACGGTGCGCCTGGAGACGCGCTTGAGCGACGCCGTGCACCAGGCAGCCCGGGACCACCAGGCGACCACGTTCATGCTGCTGTTGGCGACGTTCCAGTGCGTGTTGCATCGCTACACCGGGCAGACCGACATCCGCATCGGCGTACCCAGCGCCAACCGCCCGCGCCTGGAGAGCCAGGGCCTGATCGGTTTCTTCATCAATACCCTGGTGCTGCGGACCGAACTCGAGGCGCGACTGCCGTTTGCGCAGCTGCTGGAGCGTACGCGCCAGGCCACGCTCGGCGCTCAGGCCCATCAGGACCTGCCGTTCGAACAACTGCTGGAAGCATTTCCACAGGCCCGCGAGCAGGGTCTGTTTCAAATCATGTTCAACCATCAGCAGCGCGACCTCGGCGCCCTGCGGCGCTTGCCGGGGCTGCTGGCCGACGAGTTGCCCTGGCACAGCCGCGAGGCCAAGCTCGACCTGCAGCTGCACAGCGAAGAGGACCGCCACGGTCGCCTGAGCCTGTCCTTCGACTACGCCGACGAGTTGTTCGAGGCGTCGACCATCGCCCGCTTGGCCGAGCACTTCGTGGGCCTGCTGCGGCAGGTCTGTGAACACCCGCAGTGTGCCCTCGGCGACCTGCGCCTGCTCAGTGACGAAGAAGCGCTGCAGCAGCAAGCGTGGGGGGCGGCGCCTTGCTCGCCGGCGACCCGCTGGCTGCCCGAACAGCTCGAGCGGCAGGCCCAGCAGACACCGCAACGCGTGGCGCTGCACTGGGCGGGCGGCAGCCTTGACTACGCCGGCCTGCATGCCCAGGCCAACCGGCTGGCACACTACTTGCGCGATCAGGGGGTCGGTCCGGAAGTCCGCGTCGCGATTGCGGCCGAGCGTTCGCCACACCTGCTGATCGGCCTGTTGGCGATCATCAAGGCCGGTGGCGCCTATGTGCCGCTCGACGCCGATTACCCCACCGAACGGCTGACCTACATGCTGGAGGACAGTGGCGTGCAGTTGCTGCTGACGCAGAGCGGGTTGCTGGAGCGGTTGCCCGTCGCGCCCGGCATCCGCATCGTGGCGATGGATGCGCTCGATCTCGACACCTGGCCCAGCCACGCGCCGCAGTTGCAGCTGCACGGTGACAACCTGGCCTACGTGATCTACACCTCCGGTTCCACCGGGCAGCCCAAAGGCGTTGGCAACACCCACGCGGCGCTGGCCGAGCGCCTGCAATGGATGCAGACCACCTATGCGCTGGATGACCGTGATGTCCTGATGCAGAAAGCACCGATCAGCTTCGATGTGTCGGTGTGGGAGTGTTTCTGGCCACTGGTCAACGGCTGCTCGCTGGTGCTCGCAGGCCCCGGCGAGCACCGTGACCCGCAGCGGATCGCGCAGTTGGTGCAGGACTTTGCGGTCACCACCCTGCACTTTGTGCCGCCGCTGTTGCAGTTGTTCGTCAACGAGCCGCAGGCCGGCGCCTGCACCAGCCTGCGGCGCCTGTTCTCTGGCGGCGAGGCGTTGCCTGCCGAGCTGCGCAACCGCGTGCTGCAGTGCCTGCCGCAGGTGCAGTTGCACAACCGTTATGGCCCGACCGAAACGGCGATCAACGTCACGCACTGGGCCTGCAGCACCCGCGACGGCGAGCGCTCGCCCATCGGTCGGCCGTTGGGCAATGTGACCTGTCAGGTGCTCGATGGCGAGCTCAATCCGGTGCCGCAAGGTGTGCCGGGTGAGCTGTGCATTGGTGGCCTGGGCCTGGCCCGCGGCTACCTGGGGCGTGCCGGGCTGAGCGCGGAACGTTTTGTCGCCGACCCGTCGAGCGCGCAGGGCGCCCGGTTGTACCGCACAGGTGACCGAGTACGGTGGGCTGCCGATGGCGCGCTGGAATACCTGGGTCGCCTCGACCAGCAGATCAAGCTGCGCGGTTTTCGTATCGAGCCGCAGGAAATCCAGGCCCGCCTGCTGGCCCTGGACGGTGTCGATCAAGCCGTGGTCCAGGTGCAGCAGACCGCTGTAGGGGCGCAGTTGATCGGCTATTTCACGCCCAGCGACCCGCGTGTCGATGAACACCGGCAGATCGACCAGTTGAAAGCGGCGCTGGTGGCCCAGTTGCCGGATTACATGGTCCCTGCGCAACTGATGCGTCTCGCTGCAATGCCCTTGAGCCCCAGCGGCAAGCTGGATTGGCGCGCGCTGCCCGAACCGGCGTGGCAGCTACGCGAGCATGTCGAACCGCGCACGGCGCTGCAGCAGCAGATTGCCACGATCTGGCGCGAGGTGCTGGGCACGCCGAAGATTGGCCTGCGTGACGATTTCTTCGCCTTGGGTGGGCATTCGCTGCTGGCGACGCAAATCATTTCCCGCACGCGCCAGGCCTGCGACGTCGAGCTGCCGCTGCGGGTGCTGTTCGAGGCCAGCGAGCTGCAGGCGTTCGCTGAGCGCGTCGGCGCCCTCCAGGCCAGTGGGCAGACCAACCAGCAATCGGCGATCGCGCGCATCGACCGTGACCGACCGGTGCCGTTGTCCTATTCGCAGCAGCGCATGTGGTTTCTCTGGCAACTGGAGCCGGACAGCCCGGCCTATAACGTCGGCGGCATGGCGCGCTTGACCGGCGTGCTCGATGTCAGCCGCTTCGAGGCCGCCTTGCAGGCGCTGATCCTGCGCCATGAAACCCTGCGCACCACCTTTCCGAGCGTCAACGGCGTCGCCTGCCAGCAGGTGTCGGCCCAGGCTGCTGTGGTGTTGCAATGGCAGGACTTCTCGGCCCTGGACGCCGATGCCCGACAGCAGCGCCTGCGCAGCCTCGCCGACGAGCAAGCGCACACCCCGTTCGACCTGGAGACCGGCCCGCTGCTGAGGGCGTTGCTGGTCAAGACCGACGAGCGCGAGCACTACTTCGTTTTGACGCTGCATCACATCGTCACCGAAGGCTGGGCGATGGACATCTTCGCCCGCGAACTCAGCGCGCTGTACGAAGCCTTTATCGACGACCGCGACAACCCGCTGGCGCCGCTGCCCGTGCACTACCTGGATTACAGCGTCTGGCAGCGGCAGTGGCTGGAGGCCGGTGAACGGCAACGCCAACTCGACTACTGGACCGCCCAACTGGGCGATCAGCACCCGCTGCTGGAGCTGCCCAGCGACCGCCCGCGTCCGCCGGTGCAAAGCCATCGTGGCGAGCTGTACCGCTTCGACTTGAGCGACGAGCTGGCCGATCGCGTGCGCGCGTTCAATGCGCAGCACGGCCTGACCCTGTTCATGACCATGACCGCGACCCTGGCCGTGTTGCTCTATCGCTACAGCGGCCAGACCGACCTGCGCATCGGCGCGCCGGTGGCCAACCGGATTCGGCCTGAAAGCGAAGGCCTGATCGGGGCCTTCCTCAACACCCAGGTGCTGCGCGTGCAGCTCGACGGCCAACTGAGCGTCGGTCAGTTGCTCGAGCAGGTGCGCCACACGGTCATCGAAGGCCAGTCGCACCAGGACCTGCCGTTCGATCACTTGGTCGAGGCCCTGCAGCCGCCGCGCAGCGCGGCCTACAACCCGCTGTTCCAAGTGATGTGCAACGTGCAGCGCTGGGAGTTCCAGCAACGCCGTACCCTGGGCGGCGTGCAGGTGGAATACCTGGTCAACGACGCGCGGGCCACCAAGTTCGACCTCAACCTGGAGGTGACCGACCTGGACCACCGCCTGGGCTGCTGCCTGACCTACAGCCGTGACCTGTTCGACGAGCCGCGCATCGCGCGCATGGCCGAGCATTGGCAGCACCTGCTGCGGGCGCTGATCGAGGACCCTCGGCAACGCCTCAGCGAGCTGCCGCTGCTGCCGGTCGCCGAGCGGCAGGCGTTGCATGACAGCCTGGGCCGCGAGGCCGGCGAGCAGCGTCTGGACCGCACCGTCCAGGACCTGTTCGCCGAGCAGGTGGCTTTACGCCCGCACGCCCCGGCGCTGACCTTTGGCGGGGCAACCCTGAGCTACCGCGAACTGGATCAGCGGGCGAACCGCCTGGCCTGGCGGCTGCGCGCCCTGGGCGTCGGTGCGCAGGTGCGCGTCGGCCTGGCCCTGGAACGGTCGCTGGACATGGTGGTGGCCCTGCTGGCGACGCTCAAGGCCGGTGGCGCCTACGTACCGCTGGACCCGGAATACCCGCTCGACCGTTTGCGCTACATGATCGAAGACAGCGAAATCAGTCTGCTGCTGACTCACGCCAGCCTCGTGCACGCTCTGGGGCAACTGCCGCCGGCTGTGCAGCACGTCTGCCTGGAGGACGAAGGCGCTGCACTGGCCGCGTATCCCAGCGAGGCACCCGTCGTCGAGACCTTGCCCCAGCACCAGGCCTATCTGATCTACACCTCCGGTTCCACCGGCAAGCCCAAGGGCGTGGTGGTGTCGCACGGTGAAATCGCCATGCACTGCGCGGCAGTGATACGTCGCTTCGGCATGCGCCCGGACGACTGCGAGCTGCATTTCTACTCCATCAATTTCGACGCCGCCACCGAACGCCTGCTGGTGCCGTTGCTCAGCGGTGCACGGGTGGTCTTGCGTGCCCAGGGCCAGTGGGATGCCGAGGAGATCTGTGCGCTGATCCGCGAGCAGCGGGTCAACGTGCTGGGCTTCACTCCCAGCTACGGCAGCCAGCTGGCGCAGTGGCTGGCCAGCCAGGCGCAGATGCTGCCCGTGCGGCTGTGCATCACCGGTGGCGAAGCGCTGACCGGGGAGCACCTGCAGCGTATCCGGGCGGCGTTCCAGCCCGAAGGGTTGTTCAATGCCTACGGTCCGACTGAAACCGTGGTCATGCCCCTGGCCTGCCTGGCACCCCAGGTGCTGGAGGAGGGCCAGACCAGCGTGCCGATCGGCAGCATCGTGGGCGCCCGCCAGGCCTATATCCTCGACGCCGACCTGGCGTTGCTGCCGCAGGGCGCGGCCGGTGAACTGTACATCGGCGGGGCAGGGCTGGCGCAGGGTTATCATCGCCGCCCCGGGCTGAGCGCCGAACGCTTCGTGGCGGACCCCTTCTCGGTCCACGGCGATCGGATGTACCGAACCGGCGACTGGGTGCGCCAGCGCAACGACGGCCTGGTCGAGTACCTGGGGCGGATCGACCATCAGGTCAAGATCCGCGGCTTTCGCATCGAGCTGGGTGAAATCGAAAACCGCCTGCTGGAGCACCCGGCCATTCGCCAAGCCGTGGTGCTGGCACTGGACATGCCAGGCGGTACCCAGTTGGCCGGCTACTGTGTCGCCGATCCGGCCGCGGCGGGCGAGGCCGAGCAGGCCGCGCTGCGCGAGTCGCTCAAGGCCTACCTGCGCAGCCACCTGCCGGACTACATGGTGCCGACCCACGTGATCCTGCTGGCAAGCATGCCCCTGACCGCCAACGGCAAGCTTGATCGCCAGGCACTGCCCAGCCCCGACGCGCAGCTCAACCGCGAGCAGTACGTGGCGCCGGGCACTGCACTGGAACGTCAACTGGCGGTGCTCTGGGAAAACGTGCTGAACGTGCCCCGGGTCGGCCTGCACGATAATTTCTTCGAGTTGGGCGGGGATTCGATTCTGTCGATCCAGGTGGTCAGCCGGGCCCGGCAGGCGGGCATCCACTTCAGCCCGCGGGACCTGTTCCAGCACCAGACCGTGCAGCGCCTGGCGCTGGTCGCGACACACCAGCAAGCGGTCAAGGCCGAACAGGGCCGGCTACGCGGTGCTTCGGCACTGACACCGATCCAGCACTGGTTCTTCGACAGCGACCTGCCGCAGCCTCAGCACTGGAACCAGGCGCTGGTGCTGCAACCCAGCGTCGCGCTGGACCCCCAGGTTCTGGATCAGGCCTTGCTGGTGGTGCTGGAGCAGCATGATGCGTTGCGCTTGAGCTTTGCCTTCAGCGATGGTCAGTGGGGCGCCCACTACCGCGACCTGCCGGCGGCGAGCGTCTTGCGCCTGGCCACGGTCACCGACCTGGCACACGCCACGGCGCTGTTCGAGCAGGCCCAGCGCAGCTTCGATCTGGCGCAGGGCCCGTTGCTCGCGGGCGTGCTGGTTGAAGGCCCCGGCGGCGAGCAGCGCCTGCTCCTGGCGATTCATCACCTGGTGGTGGACGGCGTGTCGTGGCGCATCCTGCTCGATGACCTGCAACTGGCCTACCGGCACATCCTCGCTGGCGAGGCGCCCAGGCTGCCGGCGAAAACCAGTGCCATGCGCGACTGGGCGGCGCGTTTGCAGGCCTACGCCGGCAACGAGTCATTACGCGAAGAACTGCACGGCTGGCAGGCCCAACTGGCCGGTCCCTGCGGCGAGTTGCCGGGCCAGCGCAACGAGGGCAGCGGGCAGGTGCGCCACGCGCGCACGGTCAGCGTCCGGCTGCACGCTGAGGCCACTCGACGGTTGCTGCAACAGGCCTCGACGGCTTACCGGACGCAGGTCAACGACCTGCTCCTCACAGCGCTGGCGCGGGTGGTCGGGCGTTGGACCGGGCAGCCCTCGACGCTGATTCAGCTCGAAGGCCATGGCCGTGAACAGCTGTTCGACGAGGTTGACCTGACCCGCACCGTCGGCTGGTTCACCTGTGCCTATCCGGTACGGCTGACCCCACTGGGCGATGGCCCGGGCGAAGCGATCAAGGCGATCAAGGAGCAACTGCGTGGGGTGCCGCACAAAGGCCTGGGTTATGGCGTGTTGCGCTACGTGGCCGACCCTGCCAGCCGCGAGGCCATGGCCGCCTTGCCCCAGGCAGCGGTCACCTTCAACTACCTCGGTCAGTTCGACCAGAGCTTCGCCGACGACGCGCTGTTTCGGCCGCTGGACACCGCCACCGGCGCGACCCATGCGCCGCACGCACCGCTGCCCAGCGAGCTGAGCATCGACAGCCAAGTGTATGCTGGCCAATTGGAGCTGCGCTGGACGTTCAGCGCAGAACGCCACGAGCCGGCGGCCATCGAGGCGCTGGCCGAGGCTTATGTCGGCGAATTGATCGCGCTGGTCGACCACTGCCTAGACGAAGGCGCCGGTGGCCTGACGCCGTCGGACTTTCCCCTGGCGCGCCTGACCCAGAAGCAACTGGACAGCGTACCGGTGGCCTGGGCGCAGATCGAAGATGTGTATCCGCTGACCCCGATGCAGGAAGGCATGCTCCTGCACACCCTGCTGGAGCCCGGTACCGGGCTGTATTACATGCAGGACCGCTACCGGATCAACAGCGAGCTTGACCCGCAGCGATTCGCCGCGGCGTGGCAGGCGGTGATCGCCCGGCACGAAGCCTTGCGCGCTTCGTTCTGCTGGAACGTTGGCGAAGACATGCTGCAGGTGATTCACAAGCCTGGCCGTACGCCCATCGAGTACCTGGACTGGAGCCAGGAACCCGAGCACAGTCATGAGCCACGGCTGCAGGCTTTGCTCGAGCAAGAGCGCCTGGCCGGTTTCGATCTGTTGCATCAGGCACCCTTTCATCTGCGCCTGATCAAGGTCGGCGCTGCACGCTACTGGTTCATGATGAGCAACCACCACATCCTCATCGACGCCTGGTGCCGCTCGCTGTTGATGAACGACTTTTTCGAGATCTACAGCGCCCTGGGCCAGGGGCGCACGGCGCCACTGGCGCCGCCGCCGCGCTACCGCGACTACATCGCGTGGCTGCACAAGCGCAGCCTGGGCGAAGCGAAACAGTGGTGGACGCGCAACCTCGCCGGTTTCGAACGCACCACGCCGATCCCCAGCGACCGGCCCTTCCTGCGCGAACATGCCGGGCAAAGCGGCGGCATGGTCGTCGGCGATTGCCATACGCGCCTGTCAGTAGTGCAGGGCGTGCGGCTACGGGAATTGGCCCAGCAGCACCAGCTGACCGTCAACACCTTTGCCCAGGCGGCATGGGCGCTGGTGCTGCGGCGCGTGAGCGGGGATCGCGACGTGCTGTTCGGCGTGACCGTGGCCGGGCGTCCGGTCGAACTGCCACACATGCAGCGCACCGTCGGTCTGTTCATCAATAGCGTGGCCCTACGGGTCAAGCTGCCCGAGCAGGGCGAGCGCTGCAGTGTGCGCACCTGGCTCGATGGCCTGCTGGCGCGCAACATGGAACTGCGCGAATACGAGTACCTGCCGCTGGTGAGCATCCAGGAAAGCAGCGAACTGCCCAAGGGCCAGCCGCTGTTCGACAGCCTGTTCGTGTTCGAGAATGCCCCGGTGGAGGCTGCGGTGCTGGACCATGCGCAAAGCCTGGACGCCACGTCGGACTCGGGGCGTACGCACACCAACTTCCCGCTGACCGCCGTGTGTTACCCGGGCGATGAGCTGGGCCTGCACCTGTCCTACGATCAGCGCTACTTCGAGCACGGCAGCGTCGAGCGGTTGCTGGGTGAATTCAAGCGCCTGCTGCTGGCGCTGGTGGACGGTTTCCACGGCGACATGGCCGATCTGCCGCTGATCGGTGCGTCCGAACGCGAATTCCTGCTGCACGGGTGCAACCGCAGTGAACGGGCTTATCCGCTGGAGCAGAGCTACGTGTCACTGTTCGAGGCACAGGTGCTGGCGAACCCCGGGCGCGTGGCTGCGAGCTGCCTCGACGATCGGCTGACCTACGCCAGCCTCAATCAGCGTGCCAACCGCCTGGGCCATGCACTGATCGCTGCCGGTGTGCGGCCCGATCAGCCCGTGGCCTTGCTGGCCGAGCGCAGCCTGGACCTGTTGGGCATGATCATCGGCAGCTTCAAGGCCGGAGCTGGTTATATGCCATTGGATCCGACGCTGCCCGACGAGCGCCTCGGCCGCATCATTGAATTGAGCCGCACGCCGTTGCTGCTGTGCAGTGCGGCCTGCCGCGAGCAGGCGCTCGCGCTGCTGGAAGACTACGCCTGCGCTCGCCGACCCACGTTGCTGGTGTGGGAAGATGTGCAGCAGGGCCAGGGCTCGCAGGACAACCCGGGTGTATACAATGCCCCGGACAACCTGGCTTACGTGATCTACACCTCTGGCTCCACCGGGCTGCCCAAGGGCGTGATGGTCGAGCAGCGCGGCATGCTCAATAACCAGTTGAGCAAAGTGCCCTACCTGCAACTGACCGAATGCGATGTGATCGCCCAGACCGCCTCGCAAAGCTTTGACATTTCGGTCTGGCAGTTCCTGGCCGCGCTGCTGTTCGGCGCGCGGGTGGACATCGTGCCCAATGACGTCGCCCATGACCCGCAGGCGCTGCTCAACCACGTACGGGCCCAGGGCATCAGCGTGCTGGAGAGCGTTCCGGCGCTGATCCAGGGCATGCTGGCCCAGGACCCCATCGGCCTGGAAGGCCTGCGCTGGATGCTGCCCACCGGCGAAGCGATGCCTCCGGAGCTGGCGCACCAGTGGTTGCACCGTTATCCGCAGGTTGGCCTGGTCAACGCTTATGGCCCGGCGGAGTGCTCGGACGATGTCGCCTTCTTCCGCGTCGACCTGGCGTCCACCCGTGGCACCTACCTGCCCATTGGCACACCGACCGACAACAACCGCCTGTACCTGCTCGACGGCGACCAGTCGCTGGTGCCGCTGGGCGCCGTGGGCGAGGTGTGCGTGGCCGGTACCGGCGTCGGGCGGGGTTATGTGGGCGACCCGCTGCGCACTGCACTGGCGTTCGTTCCTCACCCGTTCGGTGCAGCGGGCGAGCGCCTGTACCGTACCGGCGACCTCGGCCGGCAACGCCAGGACGGCGTGTTCGAGTACGTCGGACGCAGCGATCATCAGGTGAAGATTCGCGGTTATCGCATCGAACTGGGCGAAATCGAGGCTCGCCTGCACGAGCAGGCCGAGGTGCGTGATGCCGCCGTCGCGGTCCAGCACGGCGCCCAGGGGGCTCACTTGGTGGGCTATCTGGTCGCGGCCGATGGCCCGCCGAGCCCCGGCGAGCGCCTGGATCGGATCAAGGCGCGTTTGCGCGCCGGGCTGCCGGAGTACATGGTGCCGCTGCACTGGCTCTGGCTGGCGCAGTTGCCGCGCAACGCCAACGGCAAGCTCGACCGCAAGGCCTTGCCGGCCTTGCAGATCGGGCTGTCGCAGCAGGCCGACTACCTGGCGCCGCGCACTGACCTGGAACAGACCCTGGTCGAGATCTGGGCCCAGGTGCTGAAGGTCGAGCGGGTGGGGGTGCGCGACGCCTTCTTCGAGCTGGGCGGGCACTCGCTGCTGGCCACGCAGATCGCTTCACGGGTGCAAAAGGCCCTGCAGCGCGAGGTGCCGTTGCGGGCGATGTTCGAATGCAGCACGGTCGAGGCCCTGGCGGCCTACATCGACGGGCTGGGGGCGCTCGAAATCAGCGACGACACCTTCGATCGCCTCGGTGACCTGATGGCGGAGCTGGAGGATTCATGAGTCGCCCGGGGCTAAATACTTCGCCGTGCGAAGCGTTTCCAGAACAGGAGATTCGCGCGCATCAGTGCGCGAATCAAGGTGTCGCTCATTATTGCCCGCTTATTGAGGGATCGCGTCATGTCAGTCGCTAGTCGCCTTAACACAGAGCATCCGGATCACGTCGCGCCCGTCGTGGCCGAGACGCTGTATCGCTTCGATGAATCGCCGCTGCTGGCCCGTCAGGCCCGCCAGGAATCCAATGCCCGCAGCTACCCGCGGCGCATCCCCCTGGCCCTCAAGCGTGCCCGCGGCATTCACGTGGAAGACGTCGAGGGCCGGCGTTTCATCGACTGCCTCGCCGGCGCCGGCACTCTTGCGCTCGGGCACAATCACCCAGTGGTCATCGAGGCGATACGGCATGTGTTGGCCGAGGAATTACCGTTGCATACCCTGGACCTGACCACCCCGGTCAAGGACCAGTTCGTGCAGGACCTGTTCGCCCTGCTGCCCGCCGACCTGGCGGTGCAAGCGAAGATTCACTTCGCCGGCCCCAGCGGTGCCGATGCGGTCGAAGCCGCTCTCAAACTGGTGCGCACCGCCACGGGCCGCAGCACGGTGCTGTCGTTCCAGGGCGCCTATCACGGCATGACCCAGGGGGCCTTGAGCCTGATGGGCAGCCTGGGGCCGAAAAAGCCGTTGGGTTCGCTGCTCAGCCATGGCGTGCAGTTTCTGCCTTATCCCTATGACTACCGTTGCCCCTTCGGGCTGGGCGGCGAGCAGGGCGTCAAGGTCAATTTGCATTACCTGGAAAACCTCTTGAACGACCCCGAAGGTGGGGTGCAGACGCCGGCGGCGATCATCGTCGAAGCGGTGCAGGGCGAGGGCGGCATGATCCCGGCCAGTGTCGAGTGGCTGCGCGGCGTGCGGCGCATCACCGAGCAGGCCGGCGTGGCGCTGATCGTCGACGAAGTACAAAGCGGCTTCGGTCGTACCGGGCGGATGTTCGCCTTCGAACATGCCGGCATCATCCCCGACGTGGTGGTGATGTCCAAGGCCATTGGCGGCAGCCTGCCGCTGGCGGTCATCGTCTACCGCGACTGGCTCGACACCTGGAAACCTGGTGCGCATGCCGGCACCTTCCGCGGCAATCAAATGGCCATGGCCACCGGATCGGCCGTCATGCGCTACCTGAAAACCCATGACGTACTGGCCCATGTGACAGCGATGGGGGCGCGCCTGACCGAGCGCCTGCGCCAGTTGCAACTGGACTTCCCGCACCTGGGCGACATCCGTGGGCGTGGCCTGATGCTGGGGGTGGAAATGGTCGAGCCCTTCGGCGAACTGGACGCCCAGGGTCACCCGCCCGCCAGCGGTCGGCTGGCTGCGGCGGTTCAGCACCAGTGCCTCAAGCGCGGGCTGATCCTGGAACTGGGCGGCCGCCACGGCGCCGTGGTGCGGTTCCTGCCACCGTTGATCATCAGTGCCAGCGAGATCGATGAAGTGGCCACGATTTTCCAGCGAGCCCTGAGCGCCGCCGTCGCCGCGCTGTAATTTTCCACGGCACCGCTACGTTCTTTCTACAGACGGCTGCGCAGCGAAGCGCAGCCCCTTTATCCGAGACGGAGACCCGCAATGACTTCAGTATTCGATCGAGACGACATCCTGTTCCAGGTAGTGGTCAATCATGAAGAACAGTATTCCATCTGGCCCGACTACAAGGAGGTGCCCGGTGGATGGCGCACGGTGGGCAAGAGCGGTTTCAAGAAGGAATGCCTGGCGCACATCGAGGAGGTGTGGACCGACATGCGCCCGTTGAGCCTGCGCAAGAAGATGGAAGAGCAGGCGGCGACCACGGCCTGATTCGACCGTCACGACAAGGGCATCGAACGATGCCCTTTTTATTGCGCGTGGCTCGGTGCCGACGCGAGCGCCACGGTGTTGCCGTCAGGGACGGCGTGCCGAATTGACCCAGAAGTTGACGGACAGTGAGGTCGAGATTGACTCCACCTGATGGAACCAGCCCTCGGGCAGGAACAGCAAGTCCCCGGCCTGCAGGGTCACACGCAGAAAGGGCACCTGGCGTGCGGCCGGAAAACGCAGGTAGTCCGGCGCGTCAGGATTGAAGTCGCAGCCGTCCAGACCTCCCTCCGGTGTGGTGGACCAGGTGCCCACGGCCTGGCGGTGGTGCGGGGCGGCGAGGATGAACGATTTTTCTCCCCAGACCTGGGCGAACAGGTTGTCGGTGTCGTCCCGGTGCAGTGGGGTGAGCGTGCCCTTGGGGCCGATCCAGATGCGCGGGGCGATGTACAGCGAAGGGTCGAAATAGAGGGGGTGGCGGATCTGTTCGAGCAACTGCGCCGGCAGAATGTTGTTGCCCATATAGGCCGGTGGTGAGCCCGTGGCACTGGGGTCGGCAGGCGTGTCCAGTGAGGCTATGAACTCGGCCATGGGTGTGGAACGGAAATCGCGCTCGGTCGAAAAGGTCTTCTTGACGTAGTCGCCATGGCGGGTGATGCCTTGCAACTCGGCGAAATGCACCCGTGACGCTTCGCGACTGAGCTTGAACAGCGGCCAGTCCTGCAGAGCGTCGCTGATCACCAGCGGAATGCCGGCGGGCAGGTAGTGGTCGCGAAACTCGGCGACTGACAGCTGTGCCCGCGGGCGCCGCTCGATCGCACGCTGCAGCGGTTGCGCGGCGGACACCTGCTCGCTGTAGCGCGAGGGTGTCGGGTAGCGCCTGTTCATGTCGATCTTTTCGATGTTCGCCGTGCCATGGCGGGCACTGTCGATGAGCTGGGGCAACAGGGTGGCCAGGCCCAGGTTACCGTCGATGTTCACGCGCCCGCTGGCGAACAGTTCTTCGACATCCGCCTGGCCGGTCATGATGCCGTGGAAGTCGACCGGGCTGACCGTAATGGTCACATCGGCCTGTGGATGGCGCCCGGCAGTCGTGGTGGTGGTGTGGCGAATGTCACACCAGAAAGCCAGGTCAGGGGCAAAGACGAACTGGAAAACGCCTTCGATGCCCACCGCTCCCGCGTTGGCGAACAGTGTGCTGAGAACGGGCTGCAGGTCCATGGCATGGGCTCCTTGATGGACAGGTCGAGTGACGGGGCCCGCGGTCACGCCCGATGAGTGCCGTGGCCGGGGCCGATCAGAACAGGAAACGAGGCCTCGAGGAGGAAATTTAGCGGCCCCGGCAGGTGTGTTCAGCCCAATGCCCGTCCGAGCCGCCAGTAGCCCATGAACGTCAGGGCCTGGCGGTCGAGGCCGCGCTCGCTGATCAGATGCTTGCGGATTGCCATGACGGCAGCGGATTCGCCGGCGATCCAGGCATAGAACGCGTTGTTCGCCGGTCGCGCCAGCTCCCAGAGAATGTCCTGCTCGATGTCGACATCCTCCAGCGGTTTCTTCGATCGAGCATGCGCCGGCGCGTGGGGCAGGGTCGCCAGTTCGCGGGCGGCCTGCAGCATCGGTTCGCCGTGCTGCTGCCCCAGCGTTTGCCGCGCCAGCCAGTGAATCCGGCTGCCGGCGGGCTCGGGCAATACCAGGCGATCGGCAGCGCAGGGGACCTCGATGAAGGCCTGTACCCGGGGTGGGTCAGCCTGCTCGGCGTAGGTGTCGAGAATGCCAGCGATGGCAGGCAGCGCCGTTTCGTCACCGATCAACAGCACTTGGCGAATGCCCGGCGGGGGCTGCCATTCGTAACCGCCGGGATCGGCAGCATGCTCGGCCGCTGGCGCCACGATTTGCAGCCTGTCTCCTGGCCTGGCATGGGTGGCCCAGGTCGAGGCCGGTCCAGTCTCACCGTGCAGCACAAAGTCGATGTCCAGCTCGCCGACATCGGCCCGCAGCGCGCGAATCGTGTAGGTGCGCATCGGCGGTTGTGAGCACGCGGGCAGCGCGCGTCGAGCCGCCTGCCAGTCGCCCTGGCAGGGCAAGTCCGGCGCGGTGCCGTCGGCAGCCGCGAAGAACAGCTTGACCCGTTGGTCCGGAGCCAGGGTGCGGATACGCGCGACATCGGCACCGCCGAACACAAAGCGTGTCATCGAAGGGCTCAACGCCAGGCGTCGCTTCAATTCGATGTTGAACAAGGCATAGGGGCGCGAGCGTTGAAGGGAGGGTGCGACCAGGCGCTGCAGCGTGTGCGCCAGGGTCGTTGCCAGCGAGGTTGCCGAGGTCATGAGCTTCACCTTTCTTGCAGGGCACGGGATACCGTAGTGACGAAGCGCAGCGCGCACGATTTAGCCGACCGCCAGGTACGGCCGACGCGCTCGGTGCCGGCGGGCACGGGTTAATTTTCCCGGCGCTTCATCCGTTTCGTAGGGATAGCCGAGCCAACGCTCGATCCCTTTGATGACGGAAGCACTAGTGATGAATGCCGAGAAGTCCCTGAAACTTGCCCGCCGATTCATCGAGCTGCCGCTGGAAAAGCGCCGGCTGTTCCTCGACGGACTGCGCAATGAGGGCGTCGACTTTTCACTGTTTCCCATTCCCTGCGATGTGCCGGCGGCGGACCGGGATGCCTTGTCCTACGCCCAGCAACGGATGTGGTTCCTCTGGCAACTGGACCCGCAGAGCAGCGCCTACCATTTGCCGGGGGCGGTGCGTCTGCGCGGTACGCTGGATACCGTGGCGCTGGAAGAGGCTTTCAACGACCTGGTGCTGCGCCATGAAACGTTGCGCACGGTGTTTCGCCGCGACACCCACGACAGGGTCTGCCAGGTGGGGGTCGAGTGGCGCCTGCACGTCGAACATTGCGACCTCAGCCAGGCCGCGCCACTGGAGCGCGAAGCGCAGGTCCGCGAGCAGGCCGAGCGCCAGTCGTTGCTACCCTTCGACCTGGAGAACGGCCCGCTGCTGCGCCTGCGCCTGCTCAAGCTGGCGGAGCAGGAGCATGTCCTGCTGCTGACGTTGCACCATATCGTCTCCGATGGCTGGTCTATGGCGGTGCTCATCGATGAATTCGCCCGGCTTTATGCCGCGCGCGAAGCAGGTGTGAAGGCCGAGTTGGCGCCACTGCCGATCCAGTACAGCGACTACGCCCTGTGGCAGCGCCGTTGGCTGGAGGCCGGCGAGGGCCAGCGGCAGCTCGACTACTGGCTGGCCCAGTTGGGCGAGGAGCACCCAGTGCTGGAGTTGCCCGCCGACAGGCCCCGGCCGGTGTTGCCCAGCGACCAGGGGCGGCGTGTCGAACTCACGGTGGAGCCGGCGCTGGTCGAGTCATTGCGACAGTTGGCGCGTCAGCACCAGGTGACCTTGTTCATGGTGTTGCTGGCCTCGTTCAATGTGTTGTTGTTTCGCTACACCGGGCAGACCGACCTGCGCGTGGGCGTACCGATCGCCAACCGCAATCGGCGGGAAGTGGAAGGGCTGATCGGCTTCTTCGTCAACACCCAGGTGTTGCGCACACGAGTGGACGGCCAGGGGTCCGGCGAAACCCTGCTGCAGGGGGTGAAAGAAGCCGCGCTTGGCGCGCAAGCGCATCAGGACTTGCCCTTCGAACGACTGGTCGAGGCGCTCAAGCTCGAACGTAGCTTGAGCTACAACCCGCTGTTTCAGGTGATGTACAACCATCAGCCGGAAGTGTCCGATATCACCGCGCTGACCGTGGGCTCGGGGTTGCAATTGGGGCTGATCGACTGGCAGAGCCGCAGCACCCAGTTCGATCTCAGCCTGGACACCCATGAAAAGGCCGGTCAGTTGCACGCCGCCATGACTTATGCCACCGACTTGTTCGACGCGCCGACGATAGAGCGCATGATGAATCACTGGTTGCAGGTGCTGCGCGGTATGGTCGCCGATCCACAGCAGCGCATCGGCGAACTGCCGTTGCTCGATGCCGGCCAGTACCACCAGTTGACCCAGGACTGGGGCCGTCGCGACGATCACGGCCCCAGCGCCCTGTGCGTGCACCAGCAGATCGAAGCCCAG
>Ga0157371_10000382_pt1 | contig 55677 bp, 47 predicted proteins | sample C45metaG_FD_113462 | JGI IMG/M metagenome (GOLD analysis project Ga0157371, IMG submission 113462) | Corn rhizosphere microbial communities from Kellogg Biological Station, Michigan, USA - C4-5 metaG | ecosystem: Host-associated > Plants > Roots > Rhizosphere > Soil | place: USA: Michigan... | reverse complement strand
TGTTAAATATGCTATGATAATGTTTAAGGTGATATCATTTTTCGCTTGCTCAAAATCCATTTGCCCGGCTTTATAAGCCAATGCGGTTTGACGGATGCTGTTTTGCAGTTTTAATCCGCTTGATATAATTAAACTGCCCGACAAGCTATAATTAGCTGAAGTGATGGGCTGATTCAGATAGCCATTAGTAAAAGGGTTTAAACTACGCCCCTCGCTCCAATTATGATTTACCGACCCATTGACAGCAGGTAAAAGGGTTTCGCGGGCTTGCTGCCAGTAAATTCTGTCGGCCTCCATCTGCGCCTCCGTTTGTTTAACCTGCAGATTATTTTTTACGCCGATGTCGATACATTGCTGTAATGAAAACAAGGTGTCGGTCATTATCTGTTGCGCCTTCACCACCCCAGTTGCCACTATCATCACCGCAGCCAATAAACACCGTTTTAATAACTGATTCATCGTTAAATATTTTGTGATGACTCTATGCGGCCGTCTAACAAGTTGATAATTCGGGTACCATACGCTGCATTTTTCTCTGAGTGCGTTACCTGTATAATGGTCATACCCTCCTCCCTATTCAATTTCCTGAACAGCTCCATAATCTCGTCGCCTTGTTTAGAGTTTAGGTTACCTGTAGGCTCATCGGCCAATAGCAATTTAGGAGTTACAATGAGTGCTCGGGCTATTCCCACCAATTGCTGCTGCCCGCCCGATAATTGTGATGGAAAAAGATCTTTTTTACCAACTATCTGAAACCTATCAAGCATATCAGCGACTAATGCCTTGCGTTCGGCACTTTTAATATTGTGATAAAGCAGTGGGGTTTCAATGTTTTCATAAACGTTCAATTCGTCAATGAGATGATACGCCTGAAACACAAAACCAATATTTGCTTTATACAAGGCCTGTCGCTGTTTTTCTTTAAGTTGATGAATGGGCTCATTCAGAAAATAATGATAGCCTTCTGACGGCTCGTCCAGCATCCCGATAATATTTAGCAACGTGGATTTACCCGAACCGGATGGCCCCATGATAGACACGAACTCGCCGGCATCAACATCCAGATCAATATTGTTGAGGATGCTTGTTTTAATATTGCCCGCTTTATAATGTTTAGATATATTTTTAAGTGATAACATAATGCCGATATATAAATTAGAATACCAATTGCATAAACAACTGATTTATAAATACTTTAAATAGAATCCTATTTCCATTCCGTTCGTTATTGCACGCCGAGTGCCCGGTTTTGATACAGTTGGGTTTGATTTTGTTTTCATTCGTTTCTTAAACTATCAACAGGATTGGCCAGGGCCGCTTTAATAGATTGCAGGCTTACTGTTATGAGCGCTATCAAGATAGCCAGCGCATCAGCCAAAGCGAATATCCACCACTGTACCTCGATTCGATAGGCAAAACCCTGTAGCCATTTATGCATAAGCCACCAGGCAAGCGGCGAGGATATAAACATAGCCATCAAGACAATTACTAAAAAATCTTTTGATACCAAGACGCCAACCTGAGCAACTGAAGCACCCAAAACTTTGCGTATGCCTATTTCTTTTGTGCGATGCAGTGTAATGATTGAGATCAAACCTAACAATCCCAATGAACTTATAAATATGGCGACGAATGCTCCCATCCAGATCAGTTTTTGCTGTAAGCTTTGGGTCTTGTATAACTGTGCTATTTCATCATCCATAAAATGATAACTGAATACCTGCCCGGGAAAAGTGCGCAGGTATTCTTTTTGTATAGCAGCCAAAGCGGTCGAAGATTGATTACCCGATAATTTGATGGCTATATTCTGTTGCAAAAATTTATTCTCAAGTATCACCGATGGCTCAATAGGTTCTAAAAGCGACCGTACATTGAAATCCTTCACCACGCCTACTATTATGCCCTTGTTATCGCCGGGTATCAGTTCTTTACCTAATATATCACCATAGCTTTTCAAATGCAGCATTTTAACCATGGTTTGATTAACAACATACTCCGGCATAGCAGAATTACCACGGGCATTACGGCCAGCTACCAATTGCAGGCCAAACGTGTGTATATAAGCGGTATCGCCGATAGCAAAACGTGCGGGCCATTTTTCCCAATTTCCATCTGCAAACTTGACGGTAGCACCCCTTTGGCTATCGCTTGACGGGCCTTTACTGCAAAAACTAAGCGACTGTATACTGGGAATATTTTGCAGCCGCTGGCGCAGTAAATCTTTTTGATTTTGTGAAACATCTCCAACAGACACCATTACCACAAACCGGCGATCAAAACCTGTATCGGTATGCTTTAAAAACTGAACCTGCATTACGATGACTATCGTGCAGATAATCAGTACCTGGGCTACTACATTTTGAAGCAGCACCAGTCCGCGCCGGCTGATGCCGGCCTGCAAATTCAACACGTTATTTCTTAAAGCATGGAATATACTGGCCCGACTTAAAAGTATAGCCGGATATATACCTGTACCCAGGGTGACCATCACCAAAACAATCACCAGAAATAAACCTAATTGCGCATAAGAAAGTATATGAACAGGATTACCTTCAAAGAGTAAATTGTTAACCGTTGGCAGCAACAAAACTATGCCAATTACGGCAATAAAAACGGCTATCATAACATTCAACAGCGATTCTACCATAAACTGGCCAAATAGCTGTATGGTTGATCCGCCTAAAACCTTTCGGGTACCAATTTCTATACTACGCCTGGTTTGCCCTGCTATTACCAGGTTAATGTAATTGATACCGGCTATAAGCACAATCAGCAAACCAATAATTGCCAATGTTGTCAACAACGGCTTCTGCACTTTACCTGCGTAGCGCATGTCAAAATGCATATCGGCGAGTGGCAACAAGCTAAAAGTGTAGTACCTGGCACCGCTATCGCCCAGGTGTTTTCTGGTTAGCTGTTCAAGCAATTGCTCAGCAGCTTTTTTCTGGCCTGGGGTATTCAGTGATACAAATACGCTGTTAGTAGTCATCAGGTATCCCCAATCGGTGAAAAATGCCGGTTCGGTTTTAGGAATCAGCGTTTTTATTGATGAAAGCGAAATATAAATATCCGATTTAAGGTCGGTATTATACGGGCCATCGGCCAATAAACCCACTATCTTTACCTGCTGGCCACTTATTCCGAGTGTTTTACCTATCGGATCGGCCGCTCCAAAATATTTTTTGGCTTGACTTTGAGTCAACGCGGCGGTGTTAGGCTCATCCAATTGCGTAGAACTTCCGGCCAGCCATTTATAAGTGAACATATTAAACCAAGCCGAGTTAGTAAATGCAATGTTCTTTTCTTCCTTGAACTGCTTAGCCACATCGCCATTAATATTTACAACAAAACTTTGGTTATTTACAGCTATAGCCGCCTGTTTAATTAAGGGAGCACTTGTCCGCAAAGCATCATAAGCGGCGAACGAGCCCCCTTTATTATATTCAGTTTTTTCAAAATGCAGGTCATACACCACCCTAAAAATATTTTCGGGATGTTTGTGGTAATTATCAAAGCTTAACTGATATGCTGTGTATAGATAAATTAAAATTCCGCAACCTATAGCCAGAACCAAACCCGAAATGTTTAGGATAGAATAAAACTTTCTCTTAGTGATACTGCGCCAGGCCAGTTTCAAATTGTTTTTGATCATGCTTATTCGCTTCTTAAACTTTTTACTGGGTTGGCTATAGCCGCTTTGATGGATTGAAAACTGATAGTTACAAGGGCAATCAACAAGGCAGTTATGCCCGCTAAGGGTACCAATGTCCAGCTTAACTGCACACGATAGGCATAGTCCTGTAGCCATTTATCCATAGCCAACCAAGCTATTGGGCTGGCAATAACCAGGGATATAGCCACCAGCAGCAGAAAATCCTTCGACAGCATGGCTGTTATGTTCATGACGCTGGCGCCTAACACCTTGCGTATACCTATCTCCTTTACTTTTACCTGCGCGGTATAAGTGGCCAATCCAAATAAGCCCAGGCACGAAATGAATATGGCTATACAGGCAAAAATATTGAACAGTTTGGCCGTGGTTTGTTCTGATTTATAAAGGTTATTATACTCGTCATCCAGGAAACTATATTCGAACGGATATTTGATGGCATACCTTTTCCACTGGCTTTGTACGGCTGTTATGGCGGTAGATGCATCTTTGCCGGTTGTTTTAATAAACATTTGCCACGAACTTTGCCGGTAAGAAAAAATAGAAGGCTGGATAGCTTCTTTTACCGATGCAAAATGAAAGTCCTTCACTATACCTATAATAATGCCATTGGTGCTATGAAACTTGAATCTTTTACCAATCGGATTTTTAATACCCGTTAATTTTACCGCAGTTTCATTGAGTATAAAATGGCTCGAGTCAGACTTTGAGCCGGTAAATACTGTGCCACTTGTAAGTTTAAGCTGCATTACCTTTATAAAATCCTGGTCTATTTTCAAACCCATGTATCATCAGGCTGGTTTTAGGGTCTTTGCCATCCCAGTCAATATCGTCAGTACTGTTGGTGCTGCTTACAACACTGCTATTGCCTGAGGTAATACCGCGTACGGCTGGTTGCCGAAGCAAATCGGCTTTAACGGCCGCATAATGATCTTGCATACCGTGCAATTGCACAGAAAAGACATGTTCCTTATTATAGCCAGGATCCAGCTGGTTTATAAACTGTAATTGTTTATTGATTACGATAGTACTGATAATCAGCCCTATTGAAAACGCAAACTGGCAGACTACCAAAACTTTACGAAAGATTACATTCCCTGTTCCGGGTATCCTGCCCTTAAGCGTGTTTATTGGATTAAATGCTGATAATAACAAGGCAGGATATATGCCTGAAGCAATTAAAGTTGTCAGGATAGTGAGTCCGATAACCTGCCATACACCCGCACTAAACAAATCGAAATGCAGGTTTTTGCCCGATATGCTATTGTATAGAGGCATTAATGCATAAATACTGCCCAAGGCAAGTAACAAGGCTATCGCGAAGTATAAAATGGTTTCGACGACAAATTGGGTAAACAGCTGTTTTCTCGCTGCACCAATAATTTTGCGGATGCTTACTTCTTTAGAACGTAGAATAGCCAGCGCGGTTGAAAGGTTAACATAATTGATACAGGCAATCAATAATATCAAAGCCGCTACGACAGAAAATATTTTTACGATCCGTGCACCTGCCGAGGATCCGTCGGGGTTGTATAAATGAACGTCGCTTAAAGGCTGTAGCAAAAAATCTACTGGATGAGCGGCAGCGCCTGGCTGGTTAGCCAGCCGTATCTTGCTTAATTTTCTGCCGATGGCAACCGGAGATGCATCTGGCCTTATCTGCAAATAAGTCGTAAAATAGTAGTTGCCCCAATCGTTATCCATTGATTTCCAATATTTATTTGCCGTATACTGTTTTTTGCGCAGATTCATGGAGAAGAGCATATCAGCCCGAATGCTGGAGTTAGCCGAAAAATCGGCTATCACGCCTGCTACCACAAAAGGTTTAGTTTGATCGGCAGTGATGATTTTACCTACAGGATTGGCATCACCAAAAAAGCGTTTGGCAGTGCGTTCAGTTATAATAACAGACTGATCGGCCGGGAAGGGTTTGTTAATATCGCCCTTGAGTAATTTGTAGTCAAAAATCTTAAAAAAGCTATCGTCGATATATAACAGGCTGCCAAAATCCTGTTTAAGGGTTTTATCCCCATAGCTAAAAAGTGAGTGGTCGTAATTGGTAGTTATACGCACAGCGCTGACAACATCCGGCACTTCTTTTAAAGCGTAAGTAGCTATAGGCCCCGAAGAAAGATTCCAAAGTTGTTGAGAGTTGCCGGTGCCTACACGAGCATTGACTTGGTAAATCTGATCAATTTTTGAGTTGAATTGGTCATAACTCATCTCATCCTGCACCCACAGCAGAATCAATAAGCCTACCGCCAAACCAACAGTAAGTCCAATAATATTAATAGCACTATACAACTTTTTGTTAACGATATTGCGCCAGGCTATTTTGAAATAGTTCTTGATCATAAGTTTTGGTTTTATCTATTCGCTTCTTAAACTTTTAACCGGGTTTGCCAAAGCAGCTTTGACAGCTTGGAAACTTATGGTGATTAAAGCAATTAATAAGGCAGCAAAACCGGCCAATGGTATTAACGTCCAGCTTAAATGTACCTGGTAAGCATAATCCTGTAACCACTTTTTCATGGCATACCAGGCTACAGGCCCGGCTATTACTAATGATATAATCACCAGCAAAAGAAAATCTTTCGATAACATAGTGGTAATGTTCAGTACGCTGGCACCTAAAACCTTGCGTATGCCAATCTCCTTTACCTTTACTTGAGCGGTGTAGGTTGCCAGGCCAAATAGGCCCAGGCATGAAATAAATATAGCTATACAGGCAAAAACATTGAATAGGGCGCTGGTGCTTTGCTCGGATTTGTATAGCCTGTTAAAATCATCGTCTATAAATTTATATTCAAAAGGTGGATCGCCGTGATTATATTGGTCGTAAATATTTTTAACCAAGCCTATAGCCGCCGCGGCATCTTTACCGGTAGTGCGTATAAATAATGAACCCGACTTTTCGTTGTATAAGAAAATAGCCGGCTCAATGGTTTGTTTCAATGAGGCGAAATGAAAGTCTTTTACTACGCCAATTATAGTGCCGTCGGTTTTCCATAAATGAAAGCGTTTACCAACCGGATTTTTGATTCCTGCCCGACGCACGGCGGTTTCATTTAAAATAAAATGAGCACTGTCAGATTTTATGCCGGTGAAATTTCTGCCGGCTGCAAATTTTACTCTAAGCACACTTAACATATCTTTATCTACCGAAAACGGATTAATGATCATACTGACATCGGCCGGCTTACCATCCCAATCAGTATCACCGGTTGAACCGTCGCTGCTTACCAGACTGGCGCCCGCTGCCACGCCAAGTATTTCAGTATGGCGCGATAGCTCTGTCTTGATGGCATCTATGTGCGGCATAATGTTGTCATTAATGCCTACGCTGAAGACGTGGTCACGGTCATAACCTATTTGTGCAGTTCGTATATAGTTTAGTTGGCTGTTAATTACCAATGTGCCGATGATAAGTCCAATAGAAAAAGCAAACTGACAAACCACTAAAACCTTGCGAAAAGTACCGCTACCGGCACCGGTAGCCCTGGCTCTAAGCGCATCTATAGGTTTAAACGACGATAACAGTATCGCAGGATAAATACTGGATAAGATCAGCGTACCAATAACAGTTAAACCGATGACTTCCCATACGCCGGCGCTCAGTAAATTAAAGTGCATTTCTTTTCTGGCGATGTAATTATAAATTGGCATAATGGCATAGATGAGCGCAAACGCCAGGACCATCGCGATAGCAAAACAAAGCACAGTTTCAAATACAAATTGAAAGAACAGCTGAGCGCGCTCGGCACCAATAATTTTGCGTACGCTCACCTCTTTGCTACGCAGTACCGAGCGTGCAGTAGATAGATTGATATAATTTATACAGGCGATCAGCAGGATAAGTACTGCCACGATGGTAAATATGTTCACAATCTGTGCGCCTGCGGGGCTACCATTCGCGTTGTATAAATGCACCCTGGCCAACTTTTGCAGCTGATAAACCCCATCTGTTGGCTTGATACCTTTTTGGAGTTTCATATGTATTGCAGTTAGCTTATTAGCTACGATAGTTGTTGAAGCGTTTGGTTTTATTAACAGGTAGGTCTCGGTATAATAATCGCCCCAATCTTCATCCATGCTCTTCCAATAATCTTTGGTGCTGTATTCGCGTTTTTTAAGTTCGGAAGAGAAGAGTATACCTGCCTGTATTGTCGAATTTGACGGTATGTCGGCCATTACACCAGACACTGTGAAAAGATCGTTGTTATTTGCTTTCAAAACTTTACCCATAGGCTCTGCATCACCAAAATATTTCTTTGCTTCACTTTCGGCTAATATGACTGACTGAACATTTGGAAAAGGCCTTTTCGGATCGCCTTTTAATAATTTATAATCAAATACAGTAAAGAACGAATCGTCGACAAATTTCATGGGTACAGTTACCCGCAACCCCTTGTTTTGGTAGGTGAACTTACTGTACTTCCAGGCGCTCATAATCCGAGTAGCGTTTTCTACCCCCGGAACCTCTTTTACCGCATAAAATGCGACAGGTGGCTGCACCCCCGACCAGACTTGCTGGCTGGCCCCGCTACCCATTGATGCGTTTACTTTATAAATACGGTCAATCTTGGTATTAAATTTGTCGTAGCTGTATTCATCTTGCACCCAAAGCAAAATAAGCAAACCCACCGCTAAGCCCACGGTAAGGCCGATGATATTAATAGCGCTATATAGCTTTTTGTTAACGATATTGCGCCAGGCGATTTTGATATAATTCTTGATCATAGGTTTAGAGGTTATTATTCGCTTCTTAAACTATCTACCGGGTTTGTAAAAGCTGCTTTCATAGTTTGCAGACTTACCGTGACGAGGGTAATCAATATAGAGGAAAGGCCGGCTATGGCCAAAAGCCACCAATGTATGGTTGCTCGATAAGCAAAATCCTGCAGCCATTTCTGCATAATAAAGTAGGTTATTGGCGATGAAATCAGCATAGCAATACACACCAGCTTTAAAAAATTCATAGACAACATTCGCGCTATGTTGTACACGCTTGCGCCCAACACCTTACGTATGCCAATCTCTTTAATCCTTTGCTCGGCGGCATAAGCCGATAAGCCAAATAAGCCCAAACAAGCTATAGCGATGGCCAATATGGTGAAGACGATAAAAATCTTACCCATACGTTGCTCTGAACGATAAATGGCATCAAAATCGGCATCCATAAATGAATAATCCATTTTTGCGGATGGAGAAAGGGCCTTCCATTTGCTTTCAATTTTAGACAGCAGCCCGGCCACGTCGGCAGTGTTTACTTTGATACCTAAATAGCCGTTATTCTTAGTTAAAAACAAGACAACCGGGGTGACATTTTCGCGCAGTGAACTGAAATTAAAGTCTTTAACAATACCTATAATAGTAATTGCCTTTAGTGAGTTATTATCGGCTGGCCTGTACAGGACTTTATTTATCGGGTTTGCATAGCCTAAAAATTTAGCCGCTGTTTCATTAATAATCACAGCATCCGAATCGGTAGGTAGTTTATCAGAAAAATTGCGCCCCTCAACCACTTTCATATCCAGGGTTTTGATATAGTCGTGGTCAACTTGCCACAGTTGTGGAATGATCGATTTTTTAGGGTCTCTTGATTGATCTTTATATATAGCATCGGACGCCCGTTCGCCAGAGGTGGGTAAAAACCCGCTGAGCGTGGCATTTTTAACACCAGGCAATAGTTTAACTTCCTGCTTGAAAATACTTGCCTGCTTACCCAACATATAGGTATTTTTAATCACCACAACTTGGTTACGATTATAGCCGATATCGCGATTTTGAATGTATTTAAGCTGGCTGTAAATAACCAATGTAGCAGTGATCAGGAAAATAGATATTGAGAACTGAAATACTACTAAAAAACTGCGCAAACTACTGCCCTTAAATCCGGTAGCCAGTGTGCCTTTTAATACTTTAACCGGCTTAAATGCCGATAGAAATATTGCAGGATATAATCCGGCAAGACAGCCAATAACCAAAACGCTGATGATTAATGCTGGTATTAGTCTTATCAGCGTCGCGGCATTCAAGGTAATGCTTTTGTCCGCCAGATTATTGAAAGCAGGTAACACTGAAGCCACTATTGCTAGTGCAATAATTGCACCTGCCAACGTAACCAATGTCGACTCGGTTAAAAACTGCGCGATAAGATTTTTGCGAGCTGAGCCCAAGACTTTGCGCACACCAACCTCGCGCGCCCGGTTTGAAGAACGGGCAGTTGAAAGGTTCATGAAATTTACACACGCTATAATTAAGATGAACAAAGCTATAGCTGAGAATATATAAACATATTGTGCCGTGCTGTTAGCTCCCATTTCGCCAATTAGGTTAGCGTGCAGATGTATTGCTGTCAAAGCCATTAAGTTGAGCCTGAAATGACTGCCGCTTTTTTCAAAGGCATCGACATTCATACCGGTCGCATTTTGTATGGCAGCGCCGGCATATTTGCGAAGTAATTGCGGAAACTGAGCTTCCAGCTTTTTAGGATCGGCACCCTCACGAAATAAAATGTAGGTATTATAATTGCTATTTAGCCAATTGTTCGAGCGGCTTTCGGCTTGAGTAGCCAGCGACTCAATAAAGTCGGCATAAAAATGCGACTGTTTAGGCATGTCTTTCATCACACCGGTAATTCTCAGCAGCTGGTTGTTATCAATGGTTAAAATTTGGCCCACTACATTTAATTTGTTGAAATATTTTAGTGCCGCCGATGCGGATATAACCACGGTATTGGGTTCGGTTAAAGCCGACGATTTATCGCCGTATAAAATTGGCAATGTAAACACATCAAATACCGAGGCATCTGCAAATACAACTTTGCTTTCATTAATAATTTCTGATCCCTTTTTTACATGAAAACCAGTCGGCCTTAACCTTACCGTGTTCTCTACGTCAGGAAAATCACGCTTTAAGGTTTGCGCAAGCGGAGACATTGCGACGGCATATTGAATTTTGCTGTCACCAAGCTTCAAATCTTCATGTACACGGTATATGCGGTCGGCCTTTTCGTTATATCTGTCATAGCTTAGTTCGTCGGCCACATACAAAACAATAAGCAGGCAGGCCGCGAGGCCTAAAGCTAGTCCTAAGATATTAAGCGCAGTAAACCCTTTGGTTCTGGATAAACTGCGCAAGGCTACTTTAAAATAATTTTTGATCATGGTAGGTTTGCCTGGTTTCAAATTGGCCGGGCGACTCTTTCCCCGAAAGGGAAAGAGCTCCGGCAACATTTAACTAACTAATTGTAAAAAATAAAAGATCAGGTATAGTTATATCATGATATTCTCCATAACGGTCTGTCCATCCAACAGCCGGATGATACGGTGGCTGTAACGGGCATCATGCTCAGAGTGGGTAACCATGATAATGGTGGTTCCCTGTTCGTTCAGATCGGTTAACAGCTCCATTACTTCATTACCGTTGCTTGAATCCAGATTACCGGTGGGCTCATCAGCCAAAATTAGTTTAGGGTTATTTACCACCGCTCTGGCCACGGCCACACGCTGTTGCTGACCGCCCGACAACTGCTGTGGATAGTGATTGCGACGGTGCATAATCTGCATCTTGTCCAGCACTTTTTCCACACGGCTTACCCGCTCTGAAGCCGGCACACCGGTGTAGATTAATGGCAACTCCACATTTTCAAAAACGGTAAGTTCATCAATCAGGTTAAAGCTTTGAAAAACAAAACCGATATTGTGCTTACGCAGGTCGGCACGTCTTCGTTCGTTAAAGCCGGCTACTTCAATGTTATTGAACAGATAGCTGCCACCATCTGGATCATCCAGCAAACCCAATATGTTCAACAGCGTTGATTTTCCGCATCCTGAGGGGCCCATAATGGCCACAAATTCGCCCTCTTTAACTTCGATCGATAATTTGTTCAAGGCGATGGTCTCCACCTCCTCAGTACGATAAAATTTCTCCAGATCAGTGATCTTTATCATTTGAGCCTCCTGCCCCTTAGGGCGTTTTATATTTAGGTTTAGTTTTTATTTAATATCAGTTCCTGTATGTCGCCAAAGGTGTCGTAGCTTGAGGTAATTACCTTGTCGCCGGGTTTCAGTCCGCCTAAAATTTCATAATAGTCGGTACTTTGTCTACCCAATTGTACGTCAACTTTATAAGCCGTCTTACCATCCTCACTCAGTTTAAATACCCAATTACCGCCTGTTTTTTCAATAAAGCCCCCCTTAGGTAAAAGCACCTGTTTGGTCTCATCGCTCAGTGCGAGCAATATCTGCAAGGTCTGTCCCCGGCGTATACCGGCAGGCACTGCGCCAACAAACTCCATATCTACCTGAAACTTATTAGCAGTTATCTGCGGAAATACTTTTTTGATCTTCAGCGTATAATTTTTGTCGGCAAATTGGAAGGTGCCGGTTAAGCCGGTATATACCTGCGAAATATAATGCTCGTCGACATCAACCCTTACTTTATACCCCGTTAACACATCAATCTGTCCCAGGCGTTCGCCTTTATTTTTATTCTGCCCTACTTCTGAATCCATAGAGGTCAATTGTCCGTCTATTGGGGCGCGTACCGTTAAGTCAGCCACCTTTTTGCGCATCAGATTTAACGTATTTTTCATTTGAGCGTATTGCTCTTGTGCTTGCTGGTTTTGTTGCTTAACCAAAGCGGTATCTTGTCTCAGTATGCGCTGGGTCAACTTTTTACGATTAAGCTGATACTCATAAGTATTAACCGCCTGTTGGTATTCCTGCAAGCCGATGGCTTTTTGTTCATACAGGTGTTTGTCAAGTTTATATATACGCTCGGCTTCTTTAAATGCATTGTCCACATCGGCCATCTGGTTTAGTTTATTGATGGTGTTTGATGTTGCGTTGTTTTGAGAAATCTGCATCTGTGTTTGGGCGGCGTAAACGGCCGTTTCCTGGTTAGCCAGGTTTAGTTCCAAATCTGTATTCGATAGCTTCAATATCGGATCGCCTTTTTTTAAGTTGGCGCCATCTTCAACATATTTGGCTTCAACAAGTCCACCTTCTACGGCATCGAGATATATGGTTGTTATGGGCATTACCGAGCCGTTAACCGCGATAGTAACCTGGAATGGCCCCTTAGTAACCGGACTAATGGTAAGGCGCTCGGTATCAACAGAAAGTTTGCTTTTGCCCGAGGTAAAATAAATGCTTCCGCCAATTAACAGTATGAGGCTGGTAATGCTACCAATAGTTAGCAAGCGCTTAACGTTCCATCTTTTCTTTTCAATTTTTCTATCCACGATATGACTATAGTTTCAGGTTATGCCAATACAACAACGTGCCATAATTTAAATCACTGTAAATCAAACAAATGATTACCAGTCGTAAATTTCCCCCGTTCGCTTCTGACACAACAAGTGTTCGGTTTTGATACAGTTATTTTAGGGTTTTCTGCTACAAAAAATTGTCTTACAGTTGATTACGTTTACGGTTGAATTATTGCCAAATGCCAAATAATATACATATTATATTTAATTGTATTTTCACGCTTGTATGCTACTTAAAAAAGCCACCGTTTTAGTTGTTGATGATGACCCGGACGTACTTACGGCCGTAAAACTCTTGCTCAAAACCGAAGCACAGGAAGTAATTATTGAAAAAAATCCGGAGAATCTGAATAGCCTGCTTCAGCGCAATAATGTGGATATTATTTTGCTGGATATGAACTTTAACAGTGCCATTAACACCGGTAACGAAGGTTTATACTGGCTGCGCAAAGTGCGCGAATGGAAACCGGAGGCTATTGTAATCATGATAACTGCCTATGGCGATATCGACCTGGCGGTGCGCTCGCTCAAAGAAGGTGCGTCAGATTTTATGGTAAAACCCTGGCACAATGACAAACTTATCGAAGTCATCAAAGACCTGCTGGATAAAAAAGATACTGACAAAGCGGTCAAAACATCATCGTCAAAAAGTAGCACTAGCTTAACTACTTTGCATGGCGAATCGCCATTGATACAGGATGTATTTTTGAAAGTAAATAAGATAGCCCCTACCGATGCCAATATTTTAATTTTAGGCGAAAATGGCACAGGTAAAGATCTTATAGCCAAAGCTATACATGAGCGATCATTAAGAGCGAACAAACCATTTATAAAAGTTGATGTTGGCTCGCTGACTGAAACTCTATTTGAAAGCGAGCTCTTCGGCCACAAAAAGGGCGCGTTTACTGATGCCCGCGAAGATCGGCCTGGACGCTTCGAAGATGCCAACGGGGGCACTTTATTTTTAGATGAGATTGGCAATATTTCGCTGCGTCAACAAGCTAAACTGCTTACCATATTACAAAATCGTCAGGTAACCAGATTGGGCAGCAACAAGCCAATGGATATTGATATCCGGCTTATTTGTGCTACTAATCTTCCTTTGCAGGAGCTGGCTAATGATGATCGTTTTCGCAAAGACTTGATCTACCGTATCAATACCGTTGAAGTGACTATGCCGCCTTTACGCAAGCGTGGCAGCGATATAGAATTGCTGGCCAAACATTTTGCCGGTGTGTATGCTACAAAATATCTGAAGCCGGCTATAAGCTTTAATGACAGCGCTTTACAAAAACTGAACAATTACCATTACCCCGGCAATGTTCGAGAGCTTCAATATACCATGGAGCGCGCAGTGATTATGGCGGATAATAATACCCTTTCAGCAGCCGATTTGATATTTTCATCTATTGAAACCTCATCTGCTATCACCGAACCTATGGATGATATGCCGCTAAGCATGCTGGAAAAAAACACCATTTTACGTGTTATCGAGAAACATAATGGTAACATTACACGTGCAGCCAAAGAACTGGGACTAACCCGTACCGCCCTTTACCGCAGACTAAGCAAGTATGATATTTAAAGGTTACGAAATGCGCTTCCTGCTACGGGTAGCATTGTTGTTTCTGACATTGCTTGGTGTGAGCTTTGCCATTGTAATGCACTTTTACGTCTACTTGCTTATTGGTATACCGTTGATCTGCATTGAACTGACAGACCTGTTGCGTTATCAAAAAAAAGCGCATGCTGAGGTAGAGCAATTTGCCGAATCAGTGCATTACCGTGATTTTTCGAGGCACTTTGATGTTGGTCGCGCGCCTATAGAATTAAAGCCACTACGCAAGGGCTTTAACGAAATTAACACCACTTTTAAGGAAATAAGCCGCGAACGGGAAACCCAATATCACTATCTGCAAAAGGTATTGGAACTGGTGGATACAGGCATTTTGTCGTACGAAGAAGAAACCGGAAAGATCGGTTGGCTGAACGAATCATTCAAAAAGATATTCGGCATCCCCTACCTTAAAAACATAGAGTCGCTACAAAAACGGGACGAAGTATTGTACAATGATATTATGAATCTAAAGCCCGGCAACAGCAAAGTGGTTACCATACAACGCAATCGACAGTTAGTTAAAATTTTATTGGCAGTTAGTGTTATTCGTAGCGATGATAAAATATATAGACTGCTGGCTTTCCAGAACATAAGCGAGGCGCTGGACGAAACTGAATCAAAAGCCTGGCAAAAACTGCTCAACGTGATGACACACGAGATCATGAACTCTGTAGCGCCGATCTCTTCCCTGGCTGACACACTGAAAAATCGCCTCAAAACTTATAGTAGCGAAAACAGTGGCGAGGTCGACTTAGACGACCTTGAATTGGGTATAGAAACCATTAAACGCCGCAGTGAAGGCTTACTCAAATTCACTGAGAGCTATCGTAATCTCAACAAAATAACCCGCCTCGATCTTAAAAAAGTTCTGGCGCGCGACCTGTTCGAGAATCTGAACAGCCTGATGCAACCCACCCTGGCAGCTAAGAACATCGAGCTTAACATAGTGCTGCGCGATATGCACATGGCTGTTGATGTAGACGTGAATTTGATTGAACAAGTGCTTATCAACCTGCTGGTAAATGCTATCGAGGCTGTGAAAGACCGTCAGAATCCGGCTATTACTTTAAGCGCCGAGCTATCGTCTACTAACAAACCTATCCTCAAAATTGCCGACAATGGCGTAGGTATGCCGCTTGAACTCATCGATAAAATATTTATTCCATTTTTCAGTACCCGCAAATCAGGAAGTGGCATTGGCTTGAGCCTATGTAAACAGATTATGATGCTACATAAAGGGAATATCCAGGTGCAGTCTGTAGAAAATGAAGGATCTGTATTTATTTTGTTGTTTTTGCATTAAACGGCCTCGTTTTCTGGACGACACTGTTTATCTCAAGTATAGTAATCGCTTGGTTAACACTTCGCAGTTTTACAAGGGGGAGAAGTAAAATTCAATTACGCTTACTTTCTTCTCCCCTTTTATGTAATGATTTGTTTTATTAACAATCAAAATTTATTAAAAAAGGTAACAATTTGTTTTAGACACTAAAATCATTCAAAACACTCTTCAGGGCATATAAACACACATTTTAGCGAAAAACTTAGGTTACCTAAAAAACATCAATTGTTTTGGACAACGCAAATGATGTATGAAATGATGAAATTCTGTAATTAATCCAGCTTGGCAGTATCCTCAATTGTCTTGGCCGGTTTAGCAGTATCTTTCATCATTTGTTTTTTTCTCATTTTTGCTTTCTGGGCGCTGTCCATGGTTGTTGAGTCAATGTTTCCGGCTTTTTTTTCCGAACTGCAACCTGCTGTAATTGAACCAATCATCATCACAGCTACGGCGATGCTTAAAATTTGCTTTTTCATAGGTGGTGCTTATTTTAATTGTATTTTATGTTTTGCTTTATAATGTAACCGGCTGTAAAAGACATTGTTTAAAATCATTTCTATAATATTTTAATTACAAATAGTCTAAAGCTGCCGCCAAATTCAATTAACCGCTTGTAGTTTTTCGGTTTTAATTGCAGATATTTAAGCGTTATGGTGGTAACAGAACGATTATCAAAATGGGGTATGCGCTTCTACCCTCCTCTTTTTTTTCAGCGTATTTGGGTGGTTAAAATAGACGAGGGTTTCAGGGGCGTCATCGTAAATATAAACAGGAGTTTACTCAACAGAAACTATAATAATTCCATTTTTGGCGGAACTATCTTCTCGGCTGCTGATCCATTTTATCCGCTGTTATTTCACCAGATATTTGTGCACAAGGGCTATAATGTGATTGCCTGGTCAAAATCGTCGGAAATACAGTTTCTAAAGCCCGGATTAACCAACTTACAATTTAAGATCCACATTAGCGATGAGGATGTTGCTGAAGCTGAACACGTATTAAACGCAGGCGGTAAATACATTAAAGCGCACACAATAGATATTTATAATACCCATGGTGAGGTGTGTGTAACCGTTACTAATGAGGTATATTTGCGCAATCTAAATTTTACCGAAACATCGCCATGAAAACAATAATGAATGATGAAGTTTTTCTGGAAAAAGGATTTTTGATCTCGACAGATAAAACATTGCTTGATCTGGGCGTCATCTATAACTATTTGGATAAAGAATCTTACTGGGCAAAGGGCATTGCTGTTGAAAGGTTGAAAACTGCTATCGAACACTCTATTTGCTTTGGCGTTTATCATCATAAAAAACAAATAGGGTTTGCCAGGGTGATAACAGATCAGACTACTTTTGCTTATATTGCTGACGTATTTATACTATCCGAATATAGAAAGCAAGGGCTATCAAAATGGCTTATCCAGACCATCAGAACCTACCCGGTATTACAGGGTTTACGGCGTTGGATGCTGGCCACTGCTGATGCACATGGACTGTATAGTCAGTTTGATTTTGCGGCCATAACCCATGCAGACAGATGGATGGAAATATTCACACCTTACCAGATACTAAAGAAAGACGAAGATGAACCTAAAGAGGCAGATATTTGAGGGTGAAGGTGTAACGCTCGATTTTAAGAAAACAATTACTAGTTGCGAGAAAATAGCACGCACAATGGTGGCATTTGCCAATAATAAAGGTGGCCGTTTATTAATTGGTGTGGCCGATGACGGCGCTATTAAAGGTGTAAAGAATGAGGATGAGGAGCGCTATATGATAACCCGTGCCGCCACTTTATATGCCCGCCCAGCCCTTGAACCCGCATTTGAAGAGGTTTATGTAGACGATAAGCTGGTGGTTATAGTAGATATTCCGGAGAGCGATATGAAGCCGCATTCGGCCCTTGCAGAGGACGGCAAATGGTGGGTATATGTTCGCGTTAAAGACAAAAGTGTGCTGGCCAGCAAAATTGTGGTCGATGTACTTAAAAGATCTTCAGGCGAGACCGGGGTATTGATAGAATATTCGACAAATGAAAAATCACTGCTCGAGTACCTGGAAAAAACAGAGCGCATAACCGTAAAAGAATACAGCGACCTGATTAAAGTAAGCCGTCGCGCTGCACAACGTATCCTGGTAAATATGATCCTTTCGGGCGTTATTAAAGTGCATACTACCGAGAAAGAGGAATATTATACCGCCGCTTAACTCCAAATTCACATGCCTTCTTTCTACCAAACATACCGGTCGCATTACCGCGACAACCTGAAGCTGGCTATTCCGGTAGTGATATCACAATTGGGGCATACGCTTGTACAAACATCTGACACCATTATAGTTGGGCACTTTGCCGGAACTATCAGTTTAGCTGCCGTATCATTAGCAACAAGCATTTTTACCGTCCCGATGATCATCGGCATAGGCATCTCCTACGGCTCTACCCCTCTTATTGCACAGCATAACGGCCGCGGTGAAAAAGCAGAATGCGGTCAGCTATTATCAAATAGTCTGTTCATCAATTTAATTACGGGCGTTATCTTATTTGGCCTGGTGTGTTTAGGATCCATCTATTTTTTGGATGATCTGCACCAAACACCCGAAGTGCTGGTTAAGGCAAAACCGTTCCTGATGCTGCTGGGATTATCTGTAATCCCCATGCTGGTGTTTAACACTTTTAAGCAGTTTGCTGAAGGCTTAGGCTTCACCAAACAAGCTATGATGATATCTATCTGGGGCAATGTCATGAACATTTGCCTGGGAATCATATTCGTAAAAGGTTTGTTTGGCATCCGCCCGATGGGTATTATGGGCGCAGGTTATAGTACACTGATTGATCGTTGTGTAATGTCCATCGTAATGGGATTTTATGTTTTCAGATCAAAAAACTTTAAACGATATCTGAAGGATTTCTCACTGAAAAACATTAGCCGTGCACGAAGTCTGGGCATTTTAAAAATTGGCGCACCGGTAGCTTTGCAGTATGCTTTTGAGATCAGCGCGTTTAGTGCAGCTGCGGTTTTGGTAGGAACCATCGGCGTTTTACCGCAGGCAGCCCACCAGGTTGCCATCAACCTGGCATCGATGACCTACATGATGTCGAGCGGTGTTTCAGCGGCGGCGGCAATCAAATCAGGTAATTATTTTGGCGTTAAAGATCATGGCGGTTTAAAGTTATCTGCAAACGCCAGCTATCATATCGTGCTCATCTTTATGGCTTTCACTGCCATTGTATTTACTTTCGGAAACAATCTTCTACCCTGGATTTACACTTCAGATAAAAATGTAATATCCATTGCAGCACAGTTACTTATACTGGCTGCGATATTTCAATTATTTGATGGTGCACAGGTAGTTGGCCTGGGCATTCTGCGCGGAATGAGTGATGTAAACATCCCTACACTGGTCACTTTTCTGGCTTATTGGATTGTGGGCCTGCCCTTTGGTTATTATTGGGGGATTTACCAGGGCCACGGCGTAAGCGGCATTTGGTACGGACTGGTTTTGGGGCTAATGGTTTCTGCTATACTGCTATACATCCGCTTTAAGATTATCAGCAAACACCATCGCTTGCATCAAGATATTATCATCGCTAAAGATTAGAAAAACATTGCTGCAGCCAGCCTGAAAGTATTGCAATGCGCATCGATAATATCCCTGATATCCGGCGAATAGCCGCCACCCATGCTCACCTGTACCGGTATTTTATTAGCGATGCATTGTTCAAATACCAAGCGGTCGCGTTCCTTACAGCCTTGTTTGGTTAAAGCCAGCTTACCTAGCTTATCAGTCGCTAAAACATCAACACCCGATAAATAAAATATAAACTGCGGCTTTTGCTGCGCGATGATCCTGGGTAAGGTATCTTTTAAAATAGCCAGGTACTCATCGTCAGACGTGCCATCGGCTAAAGGGATATCCAGGTCAGAGATCTCTTTTCTATACGGAAAATTATTAGCGCCGTGCATAGAGAAGGTAAACACATGAGGCTCATTTTCAAATATCTGCGCAGTGCCGTTTCCCTGATGTACATCTAAATCAATAATTAAGATAGATGATACTAAATTGTTATTTAACAAATAATTAGCTGCAATAGATTGGTCATTCAGCATACAAAAACCCTCACCCCAATTGGTGCCGGCATGATGTGTACCTCCGGCGACATTAAAGGCAATTCCATGCTCAAAAGCATACCCGCAACCGTCGATAGTGCCCTTGGAAATGCGGCGCTCGCGTTCTATCAACCGGCCTGAAAGTTCAAAGCCTGTGCGGCGCTGCTCCTTAGGCGGCAGCGTTAAATCTCGTAATTGCTCCCAGTAATATTTATCGTGCGTTTGGAGAATTACATCCTCGCTAACCATCGCCGGACTAAACAAATTATCATCTGTAATTAACCCTTCATGCAGCAACTGGCCTGGTATCAAGTCATACTTCGACATCGGAAAACGATGATTGAGCGAAACCGGGTGCACATAAACAGGATCAAAGGCAATTTTAAGCATTCAAATAGTCGATATAAGCAATCTTTAAATCGTCGGAATTAAAATATATGTCAAGGGGAAGATATTCGATTTAGAGCTTTAAAACACATTATTTATTTGGCTTGCTAACATACTGGTCACCCTTAACATAAAAACGGTATGGAAGCAATGCATCCTCTTTGGCATAAGCCACGCCAATTCTGGGTACAGCGGCAACCTGATCATCCGAAATAATCAGGCCCCGATCTTCTATCCACAATGTATCACTTTGCAGGCTGATGGTATTGATCTGCCTGGATATCGCCATAGCCTGAGCTACCGAGCCGGGTCCTGAAGTGATGGTTCGTTTTAGCGTAGCCATCTTTCTTCTGCGCAGCATAACATCAATACCTTCGGTTGGATGAATGGCTCTGATTAAAATAGCATGTGGCTCGCCCGCAGTCGAGGTGACCACATTAAACATCTCATGAATACCATAACACAGATAAACATAAGCCACGCCGCCATGCTCATACATGATCTTAGTGCGCGGAGTTAAGCGATTGCCGAACGCGTGCGAAGCACGATCAATTGTACCATTATAAGCTTCTGTTTCAACTATATATCCACCACTAACTTCACCATCAATACAGGTAAATAAATACTTACCCAAAAGCTCGCGACTGATGGTTACCACATCACTTCGCTGATAAAAAGACAAAGGTAGCTTCATTTCTTTTTCAGAATATCCTTTAATATTTTATTGATCTGTTTAGCCTTATCAAACACCATAATGTGCGTCCCCCCTTTTATGACAATGGGATCTTTTATATTTTTATAGTTAAAAATCAGGTCCTTATCACCCGCCAGATGATACACATTGGGTAAAACCACCCGGTTGTTAAATTTCAAAGCCGCGCCTATGGCCCATTTCAAGAATTTAGGCGACGATTTCTGCACCATATCATGAAATAACCAGGCATCATGCTCATCCATATGGCCAAACAGTGGTTTTACTAAATAACCCAACTTGCCCAGCATCCGGCCGCTAATTAGCTTATGAAGGGGCACCGCTTTAAAGAACTTGAAATACCACGGAGCCTCATTTATATTTTTTATGGTAGATATCAATATTACCTTGTTGAGTTTTACCTGCTTGGCTATTTCAATCGCCAACATCCCTCCTAAGGATACACCAATTACTATCGAATTATTAGTGATAAAATATTGATGTATAAGCTTTTGAGAATAAGTTGATAAAGTATCAGTTTCGTTTGGTTCAATCCAATCAACAGGCGTTACGTCATTGTCGCCCAGGTCAATATTGTTGTAAAGACGGGTGTCGGCGCCCAGGCCTGCTATTAGAAATATTTTACTCATTAAAATTGATCAGTCTGACAACCTGCTCAAGATAATGAGCATCGGTTTCGTCAAATTGTGCTAAATGTTCGCTATCCACATCTAACACACCAATCACTTCATTGTTGCGAAATAGCGGCAAAACAATTTCAGATCTGGATGCAGCGGCACAGGCAATGTGCCCCGGAAAAGCATACACATCAGGAACAATCAGTGTTTTGGCCTGCTCCCACGAGCTGCCGCAAACACCTTTTCCTTTAGCAATTCGCGTACAGGCTACCGGCCCCTGAAAAGGCCCCAATACCAATTCGTTGTTTTTCACCAGGTAAAACCCCACCCAAAACCACTTAAACTGCTCTTTCAGCGCAGCTGATACATTGGCTAAATTGGCCACCAAATCAGTTTCGCCATACAGTAAAGCTTCAATTTGAGGGATCAGCGAAGTGTATTGCTCTTTTTTATCGGTTGATGTTATGATTGTTAGATCTTCTGCCATAATGCCAAAGTTAATTACCCGGGCTTAAAAGTAAATAAGGCAAATCTCATATTTAATTTTTTATTTAGCAGACGGATGATAGTCAGCCTCACCATAGTGCGTTACCGCAAGCTTTTTATACCATTTGCCCTGATGGCGATGGCCGTGCACCGGCTGTTTATGCGACTGCAAAAGGGATGCACCTTCTGGAAGCTTTTAGGCAGCGGGCAAAACAGCACTTTCGACTTGCAGCCCGACTGGCAGCAATGGGGATTATTAGCCGTATGGCAAACACGCGAGGATTTTGACAGCTTCCATACACAATCGCCGGTTGTTTACTGGTGGACGCTGTTTGGTGTTGAACGGTGGACTGTCCTGTTGTCTCCACTGCAATCTCACGGCAAATGGGACACCAAGGAACCTTTTTTGGCTCAAGACGATCCAAGCTATACCGGCCCCATTGCGGTGCTTACACGGGCCACTATAAGGCTTAGCAGGCTTAAAAACTTCTGGAGCAATGTAGACGACGTTGCAAAGCTAATGGCAACCGCGCCGGGATACATTACCTCATTAGGTATTGGCGAAGCGCCTTTTTATCGGCAGGCCACGTTTTCTGTTTGGGAAAACCTGGATGATGTAAAAGCATTTGCCTATAAGTCGAGGGAGCACAGCGAGGTTATCCGTAAAACCAGGGCCGAGAATTGGTACAAGGAAGAATTATTTGCCCGCTTTAAGCCTTTGGCCACATTTGGAACCATAAAAGGGCAAAATCCATTAAAAGATCATTTAAATTTATTTAACTCATGAGAGTAATAGCAGAACTACCGCATCCTGATTTTAAGATCACCATATTTAGCATGAACCAAAAATTTATTGTAAAGATGGAACGCGGCATATTGGAACAGACTTACAAAATAGCAGAGATGGATATTCTTGACGGCGTAAACAGTGTATTCGAAATACTGGACGAAGAGTTCTTAAAAACCGTCGCCGAGCGCTTTGTAGCCATGGGGACTGACTTTAAAGCGGCCTATCATCGCTATAATTACTAGCCAAATAAAATTTTGTTTACAATTTTTATTGATTATAAATAATTGTATTTCAATAAATTATATAGTCTATATAAACTAAATAAAAAGCACAAGTAAAGACAATCGATTACACCGCTATCCGATAACGATTGCACAAATATATCGGTAGCTTTTGGGCTGTGATCGACGATTAAATTGTAAAATTGCTACTATAACCAGTTGAACCCATTAAATTTATGAAAACATCTTTACCCATAAAATCAGTTGCGCTTGGTGTGCTGGCTGCGGCGTCAGTATTAGCAGTAGCGACTACCCTACCCTCTTTCACCCGCAATAATGATCCGGCGACGATCACCGTCAACTCTGCAAAAGTAACTGATGGTATCAAAGCACCTACCGCGATGGCCTTCCCTGCTGCTAACAAGGCATGGGTGACTGAGCAAACCGGCGCTATCCGTTTAATTAAAGACGGAAAACTGACGGATATTGCTGTGCTTGACGTTAAAGACAAAATGATCAAAGTTAACAGTGGCTACGAAGAACGCGGCTTATTGAATGTAACACTGCATCCAAAATTTGCTACAAATGGCAAGTTTTACATTTTTTATAGCCGCCCTTACAAAAACGAGCCGGGTAAGCCACGCTTTAACCACACCGATGTTGTTGCTGAATACAAAATGCAGCCTAACTCAGATCAGGCCGACCCAAATAGCGAACGCATTATCCTGACCCAGGATAAACCCGACGGTAATCATAACGGCGGCGGTATTGTTTTTGGCTCCGATGGGTATCTATACGTAACTTTTGGCGACGGCGGCGGTCAGCATGACCAGCACGGGCCAATTGGTAACGGCCAGAACCTGAACACCTGGCTAGGTAAGGTTTTGCGTATTAATATTGATGTCGATTCTACTTATTCAGTTCCTAAAGACAATCCGTTTGTAGGTAAGCCAAACGTTAAACCTGAAATTTGGGCCTATGGTTTCCGTAATCCATATCGCATTTCGGTAGATAGAGCCTCGAAACAACTTTTTATAGGCGAAGTTGGCCAGGACAAATGGGAAGAAGTGGATTTACTACAAAAAGGCGCCAACTATGGCTGGCGCGTGGTCGAAGGCAATCATTGCCACAATCCGGAAAACGGTTGCGATTTTACCGGCTTCGTTCCTCCTATTACCGAATATGCACATAGTGAGGGTGTATCGGTTATTGGCGGATACGTTTATAATGGCAAACAAATACCGTCTATAAAAGGCAAATATATTTTCGGCGACTGGACGGGCCCGGTTTGGTACCTGCAAAAAGCAGGCGACAAATGGTTGCGCGGTAAGGTTACCATTAATAATTACCCATCTAACGCAAAAATTACAGGCTGGGGCGAAGATCAATCGGGAGAATTGTATTATCTTACCAACACCGACACAGGTCCGGGTGGCCCGGGCGTTGTGACCGGTAGCGTTTATAAGATTACAAAGAACCAATAATGAGAAAATATTTAAGTGTTTTATTAGGGGGAGCCGGCTTGTTGCTGCTCCCCTCTTTTATTTCAAAAAAAGCCGACCCTGATCCCCTCCCTGCACCAACATTAATCTTCAAAGCGCAAAAGCTGATAGACGGTTTACAAGCGCCGCTGGATATGGCTTTTATTGGCAATGACGAGTTCCTGGTAGCCGAACAGGTTGGCAAAATCAGACTGGTTAAAAATGATAAACTTGTTGAGACGCCTGTTCTGGATATCAGCAGTAAATTGATGAAATTGTTGCCGGTTGATGTGCGCGGTTTGTTGGGTTTTGCCGTGCATCCAAAGTTCAAAAGCAACCACAAGATATATGTTTTTTACAGCGCCACTAAATCGGCAGATAACAGCGACCATCAGGATGTGATTGCTGAGTACACCTTGTCAACTGATTGGTCGACAGCCAACCCAGCAAGCGGTCGTATTTTGTTTACGACAGATGAGCCCGGTCAAGGTGATAACGGAGGCTGTATGCGATTTGGCCCTGATGGTTATCTATACATTGCCATGGGTGACGGCGGCGGTGGCGGTGATAAACACGGCCCCATAGGTAACGGGCAAAACATGAATACCTTGTTAGGCAAAATATTGCGAATTGACGTAAATAGTGGCTCGCCTTATGCTATTCCTAAGGATAATCCTTTTGTGGGCAAAGCCGATGTTAAGCCGGAAATCTGGGCATACGGAATACGCAATGCATGGCGATTTTCTTTCGATAACAAAACCAATCAATTGGTAGCCAGCGACGTTGGCGAAGGTACCTGGGAAGAAGTGGACATTATTGAAAAAGGCGGTAATTACGGCTGGCGAATGATTGAGGGTAATCACTGTTTCAACCCAAAACAAGATTGCGATTTTACGGGCACCATAAAACCTATTGCTGAATACGACCATCATCATGGCGTATGCATCGTGGGCGGGTATGTTTATAACGGCAAGCAGTTGTCAAATCAAAAAGGCAAATATTTCTTCGCCGACTGGACCGGGCCGATCTATTACATCGAGAAAAAAGACAATCAATGGCAACAAGGCAAAGTAGAGCTGCAAAACTATCCCCAAAATCTCAAAATAACCAGCTGGAGCCAGGATCAGTCCGGCGAGCTATATGTTATTACCAATGGCGGTAACATGCTGAGCGAGGTTAAGGGAGCGATTTATAAGATCGTGAGGTAATGAATTAAAACTAACCACCGCGTCATTGCTGTAAGGGTTTATTAATTCGAGGACGAAGCAATCTCTACATAGGACAGTCATCATGCGATTTTGATTAGCGTGTGCAGAGATTGCTTCGTTCCTCGCAATGACGTGTTTTTATAGGTTATACAGCCATCAATCGCTTAACCAATTGCGGCACGCCGGTGCCCGCCCGTTCTTCTATCCTTGTAATGTTTTTAATTCGCGTAACCTGGGGTATATTGGGATCGATGATGTATTTGGGTACATCGTAATGCACATAGTTAATCAAACCTGCCGCAGGATAAACCGCTAGTGACGATCCTACCAAAATAAAGATATCCGTTTGCTGGCAAACTTTAGCCGCCGGGGTAATCATCGGCACATCCTCGCCAAACCAAACTACATGTGCGCGTAGTTGCGAGCCAAGCTCGCACAACTCTCCCATCTTGATCTCCCATCCATCCAAGGCATAAGTTAAAGTCGGGTCAATACTCGATTGTGAGCGTGTAATGATACCATGTAAGTGCATCACATTGGTTGACCCGGCGCGTTCATGCAGATCGTCTATGTTTTGGGTGATGATGGTGACGTCGTATTGCTTTTCCAACTCGGCAAGGGCATAATGCGCAGCGTTGGGTTTTGCCGCCAAAACATCTTTACGCCGCATATTATAAAAATCCTGCACCAATTGCGGATCGCGCGCCCAGGCTTCTGGTGTGGCCACGGTGCGCACGTCATAACCTTCCCACAGGCCATCGCTGTCTCTAAAGGTTTTCAATCCGCTTTCAGCGCTGATGCCCGCTCCGGTTAATACGACAATCTTTTTCATAGATAGATCCATAAAAAAAGCGGCCTGTTTTACCGGGCCGCTTTTAAATATCTGTAATGTTTAGTTTTAAAGAGCAAGCGCGTGTTGCGGGCGTAAAGCAGTGTATTTTTGCTTAGCCAACTCAAAGCTGCCAAATAACAATGCACCGAAAAGCAAATCGCCAAATAGCATATTAGCTTCAAATGGCACAGCTGCTGTTAGTGATGTAATGTAACCACTGATTGTTTTTGGATATAGAGCTCCTTCAGCAATCCACGGCAGGTCCATAATTAACCAGTGTACCAATACCGGCGCAAACAAAATTATAAGGCCCGTGGCCCAGTTGATCTTCTTGATCAGGCTGCCTATAAATATCACTGTGGCAAAGCATACGCAATTCCAGAACGTATAGCTGCTCCAAAACGTTAATTTCGACGTATATAAGTAATTGATCACAACGTCGCTACAAAACATCGTTAACAATACCACAGCGTAAGCTTTCCATTTATCAGTAAAATATACGCCTCCAAAAATGGCGATGGCACCTACCGGAGTAAAATTGCTTAATACCGGGAATTTGAAACTCACGAAGCGAAACGCTGTAGCCACAATGATCATCAGGATAAGCACTGCGTTTCTGGTATTGTTTTTTTGTAATGACATGTCGATAATAGTTATTAAGCCAAAATTACTAAACTATTATTTGTTAACCAATACAATTTTACCCGGGCTGATGCCTACAGTTATACTGTATTCTTTTTTTCCGGTCTTGTCGAAGGCTACAACACTACCATTTGATGAATAATCCTTAGCGTCGCCAATAAAGATCTCGCCGGTTTGCGGGTCGCCCGAAATGGTATAGGGCGTAGTGATCACCGTTCCATCGGTGATGAAATTAGCCGAGCTCACCGCTTGAGTTTTGGCATTGTAAACCGCTATCTGATAGCTTTTGTTGTCGGTAGTGGTTACATAATAAATGTAATCGCCTTGCGCATAAACAGGCACATTGTAACCCAAACTAACGGTCGGTTTTGATTTTACGGCATCGGTAGTTGCATCAACTACGGTCATCCCGGCAGGCGTAGCAACAAAATCGCCTAAAGACATTACGTAAACATTGCTATAGCTATCAGCAGCCATAGTAACAGGATTTACTTGTACCGTGATCTTTTTAGTTTCGGTCAAGGTATTCAGATCAATCACCGACACAGTATTAGTTGGCGGATTAGGATACAAAAGACCGCCTGAATTTGCCACATACAGCTTACCATTTGATATAGCCATCTGCTCGGGATCTGCACCGACAGTAATAGTTTTGGTGATGGTTAATGCAGTGGTGTCAATCACCGATACTGTACCGTCATAAGAAGTCACAAAAGCATAGTTTTTATTAAATACAATACTACGCGGCTGATTCAAAGTAATCTTTTTGATCTGCTTAGCGGTTTTCGCCTGTGTAACATAAATAGCATTCGAATTATTTACCACGATATACATTTTTGAACCATAGATGCCAAGATCGTTACCAACGTCGCCTAAAGTAGATGAGTTAGCTGCCGAAAATTGATCGGCTACCAGGGTTTTGCTGGAATAATCGTAATAGGTTAAAGTGCTGTTATTATGGCCGGCACCGCCCTGGTTCAATACGTATATACCAGCTCTTTGCGCAGTCGGCGTATCGTTTTTTGGTGCTACCTTATCTTTATGACAAGAAGCTAATAGGGCTATGCTTGCTAACGCGATAAAGAAAGAATGCAGTTTAAATTGTTTCATGGTTGTTTTATTTGATTAAATGGATATTTGAATTGAAAATCTGTATGAACGACCCGGCATCGGGTAGCTTTGTACCACCACATAGTTTTTATCAAAAAGGTTATTTACCTCGGCAGATAGCATCACCGGGAAATGTGATAACGAAGTCTTGTAAACTACAGATGCATCGCTCACCGAATATGCAGGCATAAGGTCGGCCTGGTTGTTATTGTTATTGTAATATCTTGATGAAAGAGCGGTCAGGTTATAATATATCCCTATAGGCCCTTTATTTAATCCGGCGTTAAGCGCTAAAGTATGTTTGGGGATATAAGGCAGCTGATTAAGATAATTCTCATCCGTAACCGGACCTGTAACATTCAGGGCTTGCTGGTAAGAATAGTTTGCACTGATATTAAACCTATATCCTGCTCCAGGGACTATGGCGGTCTTCATTCCTGCATCAAGCCCTGTAATGTCTACTTTGCCAAAGTTTTGTGTCGAACCATTATATAGAGTAGGGATATAAACAATCTTGTCGGTAACATGATTAAAGTAGGCGTCGCTGCTTATCGCCACAAAATCAAAAAATCCGCCTAAACTTTTGGTGTATGAAAAACCCGCATCATACTGCTGTGCATATTCGGGTTTTAAGTTTTTATTAGGCGAATAGCCGTAATACAAGTCATTAAATGTTGGATTACGGAAACTCGACTTATAATAAGCCCTTAACTGTAGGTTTTGGGCTTCAATAGGCTTGTAAGTAGCCATTAATGTAGGTGACAACAGGTGTTTGTTTGGAAAAGCAGTTCGCCTTTCAACACTTTCATATGTATTGGTGTACAATACGCTACCCTGTAACAATAACCGACCTAAAGTAAGGTTAGTTGCCAGCGCGGTAAGCAACGTTACCCGCGTAGGGTTAGGAAAATTCGGGATATCGGTATTCAGGTTATTTACCGATAAATCCGTCGGCAGCGACACTTCCCAATTGCTTCGTACCCTGTAAGCCAAAACAATGGATTGATAATATTCTCTTTGCGTAAAATGCTGATCAAGCACCACCGTTGTATTGATAAAATGTGGATCGAGGTAATTCAGCTTGTTATCGGCAAATTTTGAGTTTAATAACAAATGCAGTCCATTTGCCCAATTTTGCTCATAAGCCCCCTGGATAAACAGATCGCGGTTTGAGATGTGTTGCGCTGATGAAGATGGTATGCTGTCAATCACAGCACCGGGCAATCCGCGGTCTGAATTGTAGTAGTTAATATGCAGGTTAAAATTGGCACTGTCCTTCGCCCAGTAAATTGCACCGTCAATTTGCTGTGTATTTACCTGGGTGTTGGTACGGGTGCCGGCTTCTAAAACACCATTATCGTTGTGCCGGTAGCTATATCGCCCGTTGGCATCTATCACATAACTATTCACAATAAACGACCAGTTATCATTCAAACGTTGCTGCCATTGCAAATAAGGCTGAAATAAACCGAAGCTACCGGCTTTAACGCCAGCGACAATACCATAAGGCTTAACCTCAGTAAGCGCTGGCTTGATAGTTTTGATAGATAATACACTCGACGATGCAAAGGCCTTCGCAGTTTGGCATATGTTAGGCGGCTGGCCGTTATATAGCGTTATTTGCTGTATATTGTTGAGATTTAACTTACCGAGGTCAATCTGTCCGTTTTCGGCATCTGTCATCTGTATGCCGTCAAATAATATGGTTGTATGGTTGGCGCCTAGTCCGCGTACAGAAACGGTTTTCAATCCTCCTATCCCACCATAATCTTTAATGCTGACACCCGAAAGGTCACGAATAGCATCAGCGACGTTAAAAGCGCTATATCGAATAAACTCGCCGGATGATATGGTTTGTGATGAGCCAACGATGGGAATAATTGGCAAAGTGCTGCTATTTACATTAACCTGATTTAACTTTTTGGTGGTATCGGTTTGAGCGGATGCAGATAACCAACTTACGAGGCAAAGTAATACCGTCAAATATCCGGGCTGTCGCCGCAGATGCTTACAATTAAACGGTAAAGCTTTTTTCATGCCTGTGCAAATCAATTACAGCAGAACAGGAATATAAAATGGAACAGAAACGCGCCGGCTATTCAGGTGAGTATCTTAATCCAAGCTTCAATCCCCGAAAGCTGTGAATAATATATAATACTCTGGCAGGTCTTCTGACTTACTCCCCTTTCGTCCGGTCTTCCCATCCGTCGGCTGACGGATAGTGACCAATTGATTAGACATTGGTTATGGAGCTTACAGCTGCGGGACAGTTACAGATTTACACTGTATTCCCTTTTAATTCTTGATCAATACGATTATCGACAAGAAACCTAAAGCGTTGCAAAAGTAGGATAACAAATGCCAAACGCAAAGTATTGAAGCGTTTAATTTCATTAAAACCAAACCACAGTAAAGGTATGGTGTTAACTAATAATAGCATAAATGTTAAATTATGGCAACAAATACCTTATATCCGGTTAAACGATACGCTACAGAAGCGGAACCGGTAGATATAAACTTAAACTGGCCCGAGCGTTATATTTCAATTGCTGCGGGTGTGAAAATGACTTTATCAGGCTTGGGCCATTTGTTTTCAAGTCCGTTTACCAGTATTTTAAGATTAGGTGCAGGCGGGTACTTATTAAACCGCGGCATTACCGGGCATTGTGCCGTTTATTCAAAAATAGGCAAGAATACACAGGAGCCTGTGGATATCAATATTCGGTCGGCCTTTACTATTAATAAGCCACGTGAGTCGGTTTATAATTTCTGGCGACAGCTGGATAATTTGCCGCTATTCATGAATCATCTGGAAAGCGTTGAATTGATTGACGATATCCGCTCGCATTGGGTAATGAAACTGCCTACCGGTGTGGGCAACATTAGCTGGGACGCCGAAATAGTAGCCGATAAGCCCGGCGAAATGATTGGCTGGAGCTCATTGCCTGATTCAATTATAGATAATGCAGGCAAAGTGTTTTTCCGCGATGCGCTTGATGGTAAAGGTACTGTAGTTGATGTACTGATCACCTACCAACCTCCGGCTGGCGGCGTCGGTGCAAGCATTGCCAGTTTGCTTAATCCATTCTTCAAAAATATTGTAGATAACGACGTTCGCAACTTCAAACAATACATGGATCTTGACAATTCGTTAAAGCCAATCGCCAAGAACGGGCATGAGCATAAGGCGCCATCCAAAAAGCATATGACCGAAAAACATTAAGTGTAATGGAAAAATCTCAATAAAAGGCCCCGTCTGGTTATCCAAACGGGGGCTTTTAGTTTTAAATGACGTTATAGTTAGTCGACCTTTAAACCATATTTGTCAGCGTACTTTTTGTACAACTCCTTGTGCAGATTATCCAAATTAACATGCCTGCCCTGAATAAACTCGTCCTCAACATTCAGCGTGATCATATCCAGCGCGTCGCCACTTGAAATGAACAGGTTGGCATCTTTGCCTGTTTCCAAAGTACCAGTTGTTTTGTCAATACCCAGAATTTTAGCGTTATTAATGGTGATCATGCTTAAAGCTTGTTCTTTGGTCAGGCCATAGCCTACTGCCTGACCGGCTTCAAAAGGCAAATTGCGCTGGCGCCAGAAACCAATACCGGTTAGTCCGTATTCAACGCCGGCATCCTGTAAAATCTTCGGCAATTTGTACGGCAGATAGACATCATCCTCATCACGAGCCGGTAAAGTTTGGGTTTCGCGGATGATAACCGGCACATTGTTTTGCTTTAGTAAATTAGTAACCAGATATGATTCTTTGCCACCTACAATCACAGCTTTTACGCCCAGTTTATTGGCGAATGCAACTGCTTCAATGATCTCTTTAGCACCGTCAACATTAATGAACAGCTTTTTACTGCCATTAAACAAGCCCTTTAATGCTTCGAACCTGAGGTTAACCACAGCTGGATTTACTTCGGCATAAGCTTTAGCTGCGGTGAACAGATTGTTGATTTCGTCCAACTGCTTCAATCTCGCTTCATCAGGTGACTCACCTCCGGTGGTTGGGGCAACCGGCCCTCTTCTGCGAGCCGCTCTGATTACCGGCCAGTTTAAATGTACCGCGATATCTGTTTTATAAGCCGCATCTTCCCAATTCCAGGCGTCAAGCTGTACTACTGACGATTGCCCTGAAAGCGTCCCGCCATTTGGTGTAGGTTGCGCTAATACAATACCATTAGAGCGAACAGTCGGTATTATTTTTGAATCGGTATTATATGCGATGAGTGAACGGACGTTCGGATTCAGCTCTCCTGTCTCTTCATCGTCCACAGTACCCTTTGCTCCTTCTTCAACTTCAATTAATCCCAGGGTAGTTACCGGGCAAATAAAGCCAGGGTAAACCTGTTTGCCGTTGGCATTGATCACATCGGCGTTACTGATGTTTGGAGCAGTGCCCTCGCCTAAGGCAGTAATCTTACCTTTATCAAACGCGATGTATCCGTTGTTGATCACCTGACCATTGCCTATGTGAATGGTAGCGCCGGTAATAACCATTGGCTTGATTTGCGGTTTAGCCGGCGATATAACAGCCTGCGCATAGGTAAGGACGGTGCTTAGTAACAATCCTCCGAATAATAATATCTTTTTCATGTTGTTTGTCCTTATTTTGATTTAGCCATTCCGTTATAATCATCAGCAACTACATAAGCGCCGTCTTCTACAGTGTCGCAAGTATAAGCCGGGCGTCGGCGACCGCCACCAACCGGTTGCGTTGCGGCACCTTTGTTTTTAGCCTCAATCATTTTTTGGATGATACGGCCTTCGTCGGCTTTCAGTGCTTTCTGCTTAACGGCATCTTTATCATAGTCCCAGTATGGAACCCCATCAACATAAGTTTTCTCGGCTACTGCATAGACGGACAGTGGGTCCGCCGACCAAACCACCAGATCTGCGTCTTTTCCTGCTTTCAAGCTGCCTATCTTATTATCCACATGCAGCATTTTTGCCGGATTTAAAGTAACCAGTTTCAAGGCTTCTTCTTCGCTCATATGGCCGTAAGTAACTGCTTTGCCTGCCTCCTGGTTTAAGCGACGCGCCATCTCTTCATCGTCAGAGTTAAAGGCGGTAACAACACCTACGTCATGCATAATCTTGCCGTTGTATGGAATAGCGTCGCTAACCTCACTTTTATAGGCCCACCAGTCAGAAAAGGTGGAACCTGCAATACCGCGGGCCTTCATTTTGTCAGCTACTTTGTAACCTTCCAGAATGTGGGTAAAGGTGTTGATCTTAAAACCCAGAGAATCGGCCACATGCATCAGCATGTTGATCTCTGATTGTACGTACGAGTGGCAAGTGATATGACGGGTATCATCCAATATTTCAACTAAAGCGTCCAGTTCCAGATCGCGGCGAACATGATTACCTTTTACAGCACGGGCAGCTTTGTACTCTTTGGCGCGCGTAAACGCATCTACATAAACCTGTTCAACGCCCATACGGGTTTGCGGGAAGCGGGTATTCGGGCCGCCCGGTAAATTGAAGTTGCTCTGCTTAACATTTTCGCCCAATGCAAATTTGATAAAGCCCGGAGCGCCTTCTAATTTCATTTGTTCAGGTAATACGCCCCAACGGTGTTTAATCAGCATGGTCTGACCACCAATCGGGTTAGCCGAACCGTGCAAAATATGCGAAGTAGTAACGCCACCAGCCAATTGACGGTATAGGTTGATGTCCTCTGAATCCAGCACATCGCCTACCCTAACTTCTGAAGTAACCGCTTGTGTACCTTCATTGATACCACCGGTCGCTGCGATGTGCGAGTGCTCATCGACTATACCCGCGGTAATATGTTTGCCTGTAGCATCAATCATTTTGGCGTTGCCTGCCGGCAGATTTTTACCTACGGCTTTGATCTTGCCGTTCTCAATCAATACATCAGCGTTTTTCAGGACGCCTTCTTTTTCGTTTGTCCAGACAGTAGCGTTTTTAAACAGCACAGTTTCGGCTTTCGGAATCTCTGTGTTGCCATATGCTGTAAATGGGTATACTACCGGTCCGTAGGTTAAATTAGGTTTGGGTGTTTCGTGGCGCTCGGTAGCAGGCACGGGGCCCGAATAAACAGCCGACCAATTAGTCGAACTACCATCAGGCAAAATGGCGCCACCCGTTAATGTTAATGGCGATGTCGACGAGATATAACCATTGAGACGGATAGTTCCTGCCGGATTATTTTTCAAATCGAAATATAAAGTCACCATATCGCCTGTGCGGATAAAGGTGCCCCGGGTACGAACACTATCGGCACCGGCTCTTTGTACCGATAACTCATACGAGCCCGGATTACCCGCTACACGAAGATTAAGACCAGCCAATCCATCACCACTTAACTTATAATTACCGGCCAGACTAATAGCGCTAACGCGGCTTACCACGAATTGTCTGCCTTCAACCCAATTCTCGTAGATTATGTTTTCTTTCTTAAACAGATCGTCAGAAGTGATCAGGAAGTTAGCCATTTTGCCTTTGGCCAGTGTACCCACTTTATCGCTAACGCCCAGCATTTCGGCAGGAATTTCAGTTAGCGATTTTAGGGCTTGTACCTCACTCAGGCCGTGGTCGATTGCTGTACGCAGGTTCGCCCAGAAATCGCGCGGATTATCTAAACCATATGATGTTATCGCAAAGCGAATACCTGCTTTTTCCATCATGGCCGGATTGTTTGGCGCTAGTTCCCAGTCTTTTAATTGCTCATAAGATACTTTTCTCGCCTGCAGCGGATCTTCCACATCAAAAGCATTCGGGAAAGTAAGCGGTATAATAAAACTGCTGCCGGTAGCCTTCATGGCGTCCAGGCGGCGGTATTCGTCACCATCTGTTTTATAGATGTATTTCTTACCAAATTCTTTGGCAATCTTATCGGCGCGCAATACCATCAGCGGATCGGCGGCCTCGAAGATCTGCGGTAAATTTTGCTGGCGGTTAAATTCGGCCAATGAAATATTATACTCTTCTTTTTGCGAACCATACCATTGCGCATCCAGGTAAGTTTGCCTGATCAGCGCAATGGCCCCCATTAATGATGACGGATAATTGGTAGCCGCCGTACCCTTTGAGAACGAATAATTTGCCGCAGCTTCATCATTCAATATCACCAGGTTGTCGCGCTCATCGCCTAAAGTAGCAACTACAGAGGTACCACGGACTATACCATCATGTATAAGCGATTGTACAGCTCCAAAACCATTCTTTTTAAATGCTTCGGCGTTGGTTCCATTAGCATGGAAAATTGATTTTACATTCATTTCCGGGCGGATGGCTTCATTCCAGCCATAAGCACCGGGCTTGGTGGATAGCGGAGTGATAGTTCTGCCACCAAATGTAAACGCCTGGCGTGGGGCTTCGGGCTGGCCATAAGTAGTGTAAGCATCAATCAGACCGGGATAAATGTATTTCCCCTTCAGATCAACCACCACATAGCCTTTTGGAACAGCTGTACCTGCGCCTACCGACTCGATAACGCGATCTTTGATCAGTAAAGTGCCGTTCGGGATAGTTTGTTGTGAATTGACGACGATGGTCGCGTTGGTAAATGCGTATTGCCCGGGACGGATATCCTGCACGCCATTTACCGGGAAGGTTTGCTGAGCCCTTGAAAAATTACACAACAGAACAGCAAAACCACAGAGTAAAAGTTTCTTCATGTGATCTAATTATGAACCAGTTAATAGTATGCCCTAATATAACTTTTAAAACTGATTTGGCAGACGCGTAACAGAAATGTTAATAATAAATTCCTAACAGAAAATTGCCCAATCACAAACAAAAAGAGGCTGCCTTTGGAGACAGCCTCTTTTTTAGTTATTTAGTTTTCACGCTTCATTTCGTGCTGCAAACACACTACACCCGAGCTAAATACATGTGTTTTCAGGAGTTTCAGCGGTTGCTTTTCCTTAACATCTTTAAATACGGGAATTCCGTCACCCAATAATACCGGGTTAACGAAAAGCCAGCATTCATCAATCAGGTTTTCTGCCAGCAGTGAGTGCGCCGCGGTCGGGCTTCCAAATAATAGCATCTCTCCTGTCACTTCTTGCTTTATTTTCCGCAGATCAGCCGCGTAATTCTTTCCGATCACCGTAGTATTGGTTAATATTGACTGATCCAATGTATTTGACAATACTACTTTATGCGCAGTCTTGTACCAGGCGGCGTGCTCTATGTCGTGTTTACTTGCTCCGGGCTGATCTGCAGCTGTTGGCCAATAACTTTCCATCATCTGGAAGGTGACACGACCATATAATGCTGTATTTGATTTCGCGATCCTATCTGCCACGAAATCAAAAATTTCCTGATCTACATAAATCCAATTCATTTCACCTTTTGTGCCAGCGGCAAAGCCATCAAGCGACATATGCATGAATAATACTATCTTTCCCATATTGGTTCTTATTTGAGTTTGTGAATGTTTTTTAGCGTGATGATTTGTTTATGATCAAATCTAAGGGAAATATTGGTAATAGAATTGGGCGAAACCGAGAAATTAAATAACAAAAAAGGCCGTCTCAAATATTGAGACGGCCTTTTCTTATTATTTGTTGGTTACGATTTATTTTACCGCATCAACCACAGCTTTGAAAGCATCCGGGTTGTTCATAGCTAAGTCAGCTAATACTTTACGATTTAAACCAATGTTTTTAGCGTTTAATTTACCCATTAAAACTGAGTAAGATAAACCATGCTGACGTGCACCAGCGTTGATACGTTGGATCCACAAAGCTCTAAATTCTCTCTTTTTGGTTTTACGGTCGCGGTAAGCATATTGTAAACCTTTTTCAACTGTGTTTTTAGCAATAGTATAAACTTTGCTGCGTGAACCCCAATAACCTTTGGCGAGGTTCATAATCCTTTTTCTTCGTCTTCTCGACGCTACGGCGTTTACTGAACGTGGCATTTTGTTGTCTTTTTGGTAGTGAGTGTCCGTTTACCGAATCTTAAATACTCTAATACCTGGTTAAAAATTAATTAATTACTTGCCTATACCAAGCATACGTTTTACGTTACCCATATCAGCCTCAGAAACTAATGAGGTTTGAGTCAGGTTACGTTTACGTTTTGTTGACTTCTTGGTAAGGATGTGGCTTTTGAATGCGTTTTTTCTCGCAATCTTACCTGTTCCAGTAAGCTTAAAGCGCTTTTTTGCACTGGAGTTGGTTTTAGTTTTTGGCATATCCGTTATTTATTATTGTTAATTACTGCGTTTCTCAACGCATTATCTTCATTTGCACATTTGCGTATTAACGCATCTGCACATTTTAAAAACCTTATTTTTTAGTGCCTTTAGGCGCAACTGTCAGGAACATACGTTTACCTTCCAGTTTTGGTAATTGCTCTACTTTACCAATTTCTTCTAAAGCTTGTGCAAAACGCAGCAACAAAATCTCGCCTTGTTCTTTGTATACAATTGCACGGCCTTTAAAGTGTACGTAGGCTCTCACCTTTTCGCCGCTTTCCAAAAATTTGGTGGCATGCTTTAGTTTAAACTCAAAGTCATGGTCATCAGTGTTCGGTCCGAAGCGTATCTCCTTAATAACTGTTTGCTTGGCGTTATTTTTTATCTCTTTAAGCTTTTTCTTTTGCTCATAGATAAATTTGTTATAATCAGTTACCTTACAAACAGGGGGAACCGCGTTTGGAGATATCTCAACCAGATCTAATTCCTGCTCCTCTGCTATCGCTAACGCGTCTCTTAGTGAGTAAACACCTTGTTCTACATTGTCGCCTACTAAACGAACCTCTGTAGCCCTGATAAATTGATTGATGTTGTGTTCGGCCTCTTTTTTCTTAAAAGGAGGTCTTGGTCCTCTGTTTGCTGGTCTGTTTAATGCCAAGTTATATTATACGGTTATTTCTGTAATTATTTGTTTTTTAAATTCTTCAATGCTCATGCTTCCCAAATCGCCCTGACCGTGTTTACGAACTGAAACCTTATTTTCTTCAGCTTCCTTTTCGCCCACAATCAGCATATATGGGATCTTTTTAACTTCAGCGTCTCGAATCTTACGACCGATTTTTTCATCCCTAAAGTCAATCAGCCCGCAAATATCGGAATTCTTTAGTTCTTCTGAAAGTTTTTTTGCATAATCTTCATATTTTTCAGAGATAGGCAAAATGATAAACTGTTCTGGCGACAACCACAGCGGGAAATTACCGGCGCAATGCTCGATCAATACCGCCACAAAGCGCTCTAACGAACCAAATGGTGCACGGTGAATCATTACCGGGCGATGTTTCATATTGTCGCTGCCTGTATATTCCAGCTCAAAGCGTTCAGGCAGATTATAATCTACCTGTATGGTACCCAATTGCCATTTACGTCCCAGAGCGTCTTTAACCATAAAGTCAAGCTTAGGGCCATAAAAAGCGGCCTCACCTAACTCAACTACGGTTTTCAAACCTTTTTCGGCCGCTGCTTCCTGGATTGCTGCTTCGGCTAAAGCCCAGTTTTCATCACTGCCAATATATTTTGTTTTATTTTCTGGGTCGCGCAACGATACCTGGGCGATGTAATCATCGAAGCCTAAAGCTTTGAATACATACAATACCAGGTCAATAACCTTCATAAACTCTTCTTTCACCTGATCAGGGCGACAGAACAAGTGCGCATCATCTTGAGTAAAGCCACGTACACGGGTTAAACCATGCAACTCGCCGCTTTGCTCATAGCGGTATACAGTACCAAACTCAGCCAAACGCACCGGAAGGTCTTTGTATGAGCGTGGTTTTGTTTTATAGATCTCGCAGTGGTGCGGGCAGTTCATCGGTTTAAGGAAGAACTCCTCTCCCTCTTGAGGAGTTTTTATGGGCTGGAAGGAGTCGGCGCCATATTTCTCGTAGTGACCAGATGTTACATACAAGTTTTTGTGGCCGATGTGAGGTGTAATTACCTGCTCGTAACCGGCTTTAACTTGTGCTTTTTGTAAAAAGTTAGCCAGGCGCTCGCGCAGAGCAGTTCCTTTTGGTAACCACAACGGTAACCCCATGCCTACTTTCTCAGAGAAAGCAAACAGCTCCAACTCCTTACCTAATTTACGATGATCACGCTTTTTGGCTTCTTCCAGAAGATGCAGATATTCAGTAAGTTCACTAGCTTTAGGGAAAGTAACACCGTAGATACGGGTTAACTGTTTACGGCTCTCGTCGCCGCGCCAGTAAGCCCCGGCAACGCTCATCAACTTTACAGCTTTGATGAAACCGGTGTTCGGTATATGCGGACCGCGGCAAAGGTCGGTAAAGTTACCCTGAGTATAAAAAGTAATTGAACCATCCGGCAAGTCTTTGATCAGGTCAAGCTTATACTCGTCGCCTTTTTCAGTAAAATAGGCTGTTGCATCGGCTTTTGATACCGGTTTACGAACAAATTCTTCTTTGGTCTTAGCCAGTTCGATCATTTTATCTTCAATGGCTTTGAATTCGTCTGATGAGAATTCGCGATCGCCAAAATCAACGTCATAATAAAAGCCGGTCTCAATTGCCGGACCGATACCAAACTTAGTTCCCGGATAAAGCGCTTCCAGGGCCTCAGCCATTAAGTGCGCTGACGAATGCCAGAAGGTTGATTTACCATGAGCATCGTTCCAGGTCAACAATTTAACGCTTGAATCTTTTTCAATCGGGCGGCTTGCGTCCCACACCTGGCCGTCAACTTCGGCAGCTAAAACGTTGCGGGCCAAACCTTCAGAGATTGATAAAGCAATCTCGTGGGCAGTGATCCCTTTGTCATACTGACGAACGGACCCATCCGGTAGTGTAATGTTAATCATCTACAACTATGATTTAAAGTTTATAAATATGAATTTATCAGAAGGTCACCTACGTGTGTGACCGATTATTTTTGTGGAGCGAAAATAACCAATTATTTTAGAATTACCGCCGTCGTCTGTCTATTTAAGCAATAAATGACTTAATAAGGTGATCCAAAAAACAACTTATAAGTCAGGATTACTGATCCAAAGTGATCCATAATTGAAAGCTCAATTTTATAAATAATTAATTTTCAACTAATTGAAATTTTAAAGTGATCCAACTGATCCAAAGTGATACACACGCGCACGTGGATCACCACAACTTTCAGCCTTAGTCATTTCAGTTTGGTTTGATAATGTTCTCTTACATGCTGATTGATGTAAGTAGTCAAGCCTTCTCCGTTTTTGGCAAGTGCTTTCATATCGGCAATAGCAGCGGCACCGGCACTTTTGTTAGTATAGAGATATACTGACCCATCTCTGAATTTTATGCTGATGCTGTCCTCGCCAATTTCATAGGCTATAACACCGGTGTTGTGATTTGCTGATTTATATTGCTGCATGCCATTATCGCGCAAAACTACTGCCAGTTTATTTCGTCAATACCTGCTTTGTAAGCCATCAGATAATGTTATATTTAACGAATTCAAACAAATAGCAGTCGCTAATCCGTGTGCGTTGTTATTTTTAGACATTCAGTTCGTAACTGATTATACCAAAAGCAAACCGATGAAAAACCTTATCTCCGCAATCGTCTTCTTAACATTATTTTATGCGCATACAAATGCTCAAGGGCTGGAAAGTTATAACCAACCTACCGAGCATCAGATGCCGCCTAAACTAATACCTACCGTGCGTAAATATTGGGTGAGTTTACCTAAGGATTATGAGGAAAACACTAACCGCTATCCTGTTTTGTTTTTATTTGACGGTAATGAAGCCTACCTGAGAAACTTAATTTTATTTGACGTAGATCAGCTTACTAAATTGGGCGAAATACCGCCATGCATAATTGTTGGTGTCATGCAAAGAAATCGCGCTTTAGATTTTGGCCCTTTATATGCCGTTAAGTCGAATCCCAATAGCGATAAGGTAAATGGCGACAAATTTTTCGACTTCATAAAAAAAGAATTGTTTCCCGAACTACAAAAAAATTACAGAACCCAGAATTTCAAGATAGGCATCGGACACTCATTAGGCGGTTTATTTCTATTAAATAGCTTTACGAAAGACCCCGATTTTTTTAACGGTATTATTGCTGTTAGCCCTGCGCTGGAGATGAATAGAGATAGTATATTATTTAGTAACATCAAAAAAACACTGCATTCAAAAATTAATAAGCAAACCTTTTTTTGCTGGGCCTCAGGTACAGAAGGTATTAACGAAGTGGCATTCAGGCCTGCATCTAAAGTGTTGGACAAATTACTTGCGGACGAGCCTAATCCGTCGTTCAAGTATAAATATGTTGATCTGCCCGGAAAGAACCATAACGCCACACCGCTCTATTCTATGCTCGATGCATTTGGCTTCATTTTTAATGATTGGGATATAGCGAAATGGTACAGAGGCTTGTTTTATGATAAAGCTGTAGAGCCAGTTGCTGCCTACAAACAGCGCAGCAACCTAGTTAAAAGAATATACGGCTTTGACGAAGACCCAACAGAAGACCGCATTCAAGATAATGTTGGGTTAGAGCTTGCAGGAAAAAAAGAGTACGCAAAGGCGTTACCTTACATCGAAAAGGCTGTGCAAATAAACCCCAACAATGCCGGTTACACTGAAGATTTGGCCGAGGTTCTGGAAAAAATGAAAAACTATACGGCAGCACTAAATTCGTATAAAATAGCACTTGGCCATTTAGATAAGTCTGCCGTTGACTACAAAGAGCGGTCTGAAAAATACCAGGAGAGTATAAAACGAGTTGAAGGTTTGTTAAAGCCTTGAAGCGAGGCCTATTCGTCGTGCGGTTTTTAAAAACTTTAGTACTTTAGCCGCTCAATTCCAATTATTGCTTATGAATTTAAAAAAACTATTTATCCTGCTTCTTTGCACGGGTACGTCGTTGGCTGTACACGCACAAACGTGGGAGGCCAGGAAAGCAACCCTGATGAGCAAGTTTGCCAAGGACGTCGATCCTAATCATGTATTACCGGAATATCCGCGCCCGCAAATGGTGCGTAAAGAATGGCTTAACCTGAATGGCCTGTGGCAATACCAACCCGGCGCGGCCGGCGATGCACTACCACAGGGCAAATTAGATAAGACTATCCTGGTGCCCTTCCCTGTCGAATCAGCGCTTTCAGGCGTAAAAGAGCATCATGACCGTTTGTGGTATCGCCGTACGTTCACCGTGCCTACTAACTGGAAAAACAAGCATGTTATTATTCACTTTGGTGCTGTCGACTGGCTGTCAGAAGTATATGTAAACGGCAAAAGCTTCGGTATTCACCAAGGTGGTTATGATCCGTTTTCGTATGATATTACCAGCGCGCTGACCAAATCGGGTCCGCAAGAATTGACCGTTAGAGTTTATGACCCGACCGATTTGGGCGGATATCCGCGCGGTAAACAAACTTTACATCCGCAGGGTATTATGTATACCTCGGTTACCGGTATCTGGCAAACGGTTTGGTTAGAGCCCGTGGCTGCAACCGGTATCAACGATATCAAGATCGTTCCTGACCTGGATAAATCGGCTGTTAAGTTAACAGTTAGCACTATGGGCAATGCTGCCGGTGCAACAATATCGGTAAAAGTTAAGGATGGCAATAATGTAGTTAAGACGGTATCCATTAAACCTAACGTGGAGACCAGCATCGCGGTAGCACATCCAAAACTATGGTCGCCGGATAGCCCGTTCCTGTATGGTTTAGATATCACCCTAAATCAAAACGGTGCAGCTACCGATAATTTGTCCAGCTATTTTGGTATGCGTAAGATTTCTGTTGAGGAAGATGGCGGTTTCAAAAAGCTGTACCTGAACAATAAATTCTTATTCCAGTTAGGTCCGTTAGATCAGGGCTTTTGGCCGGATGGCGGCTACACTGCCCCTACTGATGCGGCTTTGAAGTACGATCTGGAAATGATCAAGAAATTTGGCTTCAATATGGTGCGTAAACATATCAAATACGAACCTTATCGCTGGTATTACTGGGCGGATAAACTGGGTTTATTGGTTTGGCAGGATATGCCGTCGCCTAACTCATATACAGAGCATGTGCCTCCTGTTGATACGGCAGAGTTCAGATCAGAGTTAACCAGATTGATCAAAACCCACTGGAACTCGCCGTCAATCGTCACCTGGGTGATATTCAATGAGGCGCAGGCTCAGCACAATACGCCGGGTTATGTGAGTATGGTGCATAAGCTGGATCCATCCCGTCTGATTAATCAGGCGAGCGGCGGTAACCATTTTGGCGTGGGCGATTTCCTGGATATTCACAGCTATCCACCACCGGGCGTTCCGTTTAGCAAAACCCAGGTATTGGCTTGTGGCGAGTATGGCGGTATCGGCTATATCATTCCTAACCATACCTGGAAAGTTGGCGATACATACATCATGATCAACAACAAAAAGGATTATCTGGACCTTTACGACAAGTTCACAAAAGACTTGACACTATACAAAACCAACATGGGCCTGAGCGCCGCTGTATACACGGAGATCACCGACGTCGAGGTAGAACTAAACGGCTTAATGACCTACGACCGCGAGGTGATCAAAGGCGATGTAGACAAGATATACGCTTCAAACCATGCGACCATTCACGACAATTTGTATATCAAGGACATTCTGCCATCGTCACAAAAAGAAGCCAGAAATTGGAAGTATACCTTTGAGCAGCCTCAAGGCGATTGGTTCAAAACTGATTTCAACGATGCTGCGTGGAAATCAGGCCAGGCAGGTTTTGGTACGCATGGAACACCAGGCGGCAATATCAAAACCATCTGGAATACCGATAATATCTGGATGCGTCAGGACTTTACCTTGGGCAACCTGACTGCTGCAGAGCGCGAAAAGCTGGTGCTGTACATACACCATGATGAGGATTGCGAGGTTTACATCAACGGTGTGAAAGCTGCTGAGATAAGTGGTTACACATCAGCTTATACTGTTATTCCGATCAACGCTGAAGGTAAAGCTGCCATCAAAGCCAATGGCAAAAACGTAATAGCTATTCACTGTAAACAGACACGCGGCGGCCAGTATATAGATGCTGGTTTATCTGTATTGAGCAATACTAAAATGTAAGTCAAATCAGCTTAATATAAAAAGCGGATGGTGATGAACCATCCGCTTTTTTGTTTCACGCGAATGTGAAACAAATGAAACAAGTGAAAGATGATTTTACATTAAAATACTATGAAGCAACCATTTATAAAAATCGAGTGAAACAAAATGAAACAAGAATTTAGCGTTTTTTCTTATTTCCTGTTCATAGTCTGGCTAATGGAAGCCATCATGTCATTTATTAACGGGCGCAGACCCTCCAGCGCTTTTTTCGATTGCATTTTATTAAATGGAACCGGATTAATGCCTTCTGCATTTCTATACTTATGTTGTGTCATATAGTTAACCATATCTTCGGCAGTGAAGAATGTTCGTTCTTCGGTGGGCTCTGCCTGATAGCCATAAACGATATCTGAAATGCGGACGCTGTAACTATTATCCTTGCTTTCAATTTCTATATTCATTTTAACTTTGCAGGCCACATCCCTTTTAAGCGGACCTTTAAATGTTAAAGTCTCCGTGCCGTTACCCGCTACCCTGCCGCTTGCATGATCTCTAAGTTGAATTACCTGGTCGCTTTTGTAACGCTCAACAAACCATAGTTGCGAATTGCTGAAAAGTTGAGACGCTTGTTGCCCAGTCGCCTTAAACGACCTTTTATAAACAACTTTACCGTTAGCAAAAGGTAACTTTAGCCCTACGGTATCCTTTTTTTGTGAAAAAGCAATGCTGCTGACCACCACAAGTGCCAGTGTAAATATTTTTCTCATAAATGGTTAATTAGATATCTTAAAGTTACGAATGTTAGGATAACAATTTAGTATGAAAGATAACGAATTTCAACTGAGAATCTTATACATTACCCCAACCGTGTGCCAACACATCAGCCAGATGCATACATTTGATAGAGATATTATTTTGCTCGATATACCCCTGCAGGTGCATCAAACAGGAAGCATCAGTCGAGATAATATATTCGGCGCCCACAGAAAGCGCGTTATCAACCTTTTGCTGTGCCATAGCGCTTGATATAGCATCAAACTTAACGGCAAAGGTACCACCAAAGCCACAGCAGGTTTCGCCTTGCGGCAGATCAACCAGTTCAAGGCCGTGAACTTTTGCCAATAGCTGACGGGGTTCTTTTTTGATATGACATTCGCGCAAAGCAGCACAACTGTCGTGATAAACGGCGCGGCCCTCTAATTCGGCTCCGAAATAATCTATTTGGAGGATATTTACCAAGAAGTCTGATAGTTCGTAAATGCTGCCTTGTACAGAGCGGCATTTATTATGATCGACTGTGTTGGTGAACAGATCGTTGTAGTAGTTTTTTACCATCCCCGTGCACGAGGCCGATGGGGCGACTATCACACTTTCCTCTGAAAAACTATTCAGAAACTTACGACCTACCGTTTTAGCATCATCCCAAAAACCCGCATTAAAGGCCGGCTGGCCGCAGCAGGTTTGCTCTGGATTATAATCGACCGTACAGCCCGCTTTTTCTAATATTTTAACGGTATTAAAGGCAGTTTCAGGAAACAGTTGATCTATAAAACAAGGGATAAATAATTCGGTCTTCATGGGTTGCTAATCTCACACTTTTTTTTGATTTTTTTGCTCTTCTTTATGCAAAGTAATCAGCAAAATTAGCCCGATGATAAAGAAAACACACAACATCAGCGCAGAATTACGCATGCTGCCCGTAAGTTCCTCAATAAATCCGAAACTAAACATACCGCCTACAATAGCCAGTTTTTCGGTAACATCATAAAAGCTGAAAAAGGAAGCTGTATCCGGAATATCCTGCGGCAAATACTTGGAATAGGTTGAACGCGACAACGATTGTACCCCACCCATAACCAATCCTACTACTGCAGCCATAATATAAAACTGGGTGGCCGTGGTAATAAAAAATGCACCGATACAAACGCCTATCCACACCAAAACCACTACCGACAATACAGGCACATTACCATATTTTTCAGACAATTGCGACATTAAATTGGCCCCGGCAATAGCAACAAGCTGGATGATCAATACCACCGTAATTAATTTAGCCGTAGGCAGATTTAACAGTTTGGCGCCAAAACTGGCCGCAACCAACATAATGGTTTGTACGCCCATCGAATAAAAAAAGAACGCCGGTAAATAGCGTTTTAACAAAGGCATTTGTTTTACCTTGCGCCAAACGTTGCCCAACTCAATAAAACCGCCCTTTATAATGTTTTTATGATGACTCTGCGCATTCGGGCTACCCTTGGGTAAAACCGTGAACGGGATGTATGCAAAACCTATCCACCAGATACCTACCAGTAAAAACGACAACTGCGCTGCGCTACCTGCGTTTAGGTCAAATTGTTTGGGAAACAATACAAATATGAAGCAGACGATTTGCAGTAGCACGCTGCCAACATACCCATAGGTGAAACCTTTGGCGCTCACTTTATCCTGCATATCAAGAGTAGCAATTTCGGGGAGATATGAATTGTAAAACACAAAGCCGCCGGTATACCCTATCGCGGCCAGCGCAAAACATATAATGCCAAATTCAAGATCGCTTAGTTTAAAGAAGAACAAACAGGCACATGACAACGCTCCTAACCAGGTAAAGCATTTCATGAATATTTTTTTGTTGCCCTGATAGTCGGCTATTGAGGTTAATATGGGCAATAAAATAGCTACTATCAGATAAGCAGTGGCTAATGCATAATCAGACAGCGCCGTATTTACAAAACTTTTACCGAAGAACGTTACCCTGTCGCCAGTGGCTTTGTTAGCAGTAATAGCCACATAATACGCCGGGAATATGGTCGACGTAATAACCAGGTTATATGCAGAGTTGGCCCAATCGAAAAATGCCCAGGCGCGAATAGTCTTTTTGTCGTTCTTGGTTAACACAATGAGTGAATTAGCGAATGTATGATTGAGTGAATGTTTTGCGTATCTATTATTCTAAAACCAATTCTCCTTGTGGCGCCAGCGTATCACGTTTAACTTTCTTTTCGGCAGACAACAGTCCAAACATCAGTATCAGTCCTATCGCAAAGAAAACGTCGAGAGCCAGAGCCGAATCGCGCATTTCGTGGGTGTAATCCTCTACCACAGCAAAAACTGTCAAACCTACTACAATGGATAGCTTTTCGGTTGCATCATAAAAGCTAAAATAAGATGCTGTATCCGGTATATTTTCAGGCAGCAATTTAGCATATGTCGAGCGCGACAGTGATTGCACTCCACCCATTACGATACCTACGGCAAATGCTGCTACATAAAATTGATTTTGATTAGCTATATAATAAACACCTAAACAGGTTAAGGTCCAGAACGCAACCAATACAATCAAAGTTTTGGTATTACCGTATTTGTTAGATGCCAGCGAAGTAAGCCATGCACCCAGGATAGCCACCACCTGTATAATGAGTATGATAGTGATCAGATCATCATCCTTCATGTGTAGCTCTTTAGCCGCAAATTCAGCAGCAACCAACATAATTGTCCATACCCCTACTGAGTAGAAGAAAAACGCGGGTAAAAACTTTTTCACCAAAGGCATGGTTTTGATCTTACCAAACACCTTAGCCAGTTCTTTAAATCCGCCGGTAAGTACATTGTAATTGTGTGATCCGGCATTGGGTTGGCCTTTAGGCAATATCCTGAATGGAATAATGGCAAAACCTATCCACCATAAAAATACAATGATGAATGATATACGTGCGCCCATATCCTCAGTTATACCAAACGTACTGTGAAACATCACCCCCACTAAACAAACCAATTGTACAACCACACTGCCGGCAAAACCGTAAATAAAACCTTTGGCGCTAACATCGTTTTGCTTGTCTAAAGTGGCGATTTGGGGCAGGTATGAGTTATAAAAAACAAAGCCTCCACAATAGCCTATCGTGGCTAAACCAAAGCATATCATTCCAAACTCTATGGGCTTCCCTTGTTCTAAAAAGTATAAACCACCGCAGGCTAAAGCACCTACCCAGGTAAACAATTGCAGGTAAAGTTTTTTTGCTCCGCGATAATCGGCAATTGAGGTAAGTATTGGCAATGAAAGTACTATAAGCAGATACGATGCCGCTAAAATGTAATTCTGCAATACCGTATTTAAAAACTTGTGCCCGAAAAAGCTAACCGTGTTTTTACCGTACTGAGTGTTAGCGGTAATACCTACGTAATAAGCGGGAAAAATAGTCGACGTGATAACCATGTTATACGACTGATTGGCCCAGTCGAACATACACCACGCCCAGATGGTTTTTTTGTTGTTTTTCTCTTCCATGTGATAGCCTAAAAGTATATAATTTTTGGCAAAACAAGATAGAGCAAAAGTGAGAAAGCAAGCGGTTAGCTATATACCTAAAAAAACGTTGTCATTCTGAGCAAAGCGAAGAATCTTATATAAGCGATGTAGTATGCAATCCAATGTATAAGATCCTTCACTATGTTCAGGATGACAATTTTGGAATGCTAAGTCAGGTTTCTCTTTATATAATTATAACTCTGGGTGATGCTGGCAAACGGATCGCCGGGCGTTTTGTCCTGCTCAACGAAAAAGTATTTCAAGCCGGCTTTATCGGCATGTTTAAATATGTTTTTAAAGTCGATGATGCCATTGCCTACCTCAGTGAAATTACCTGCCGGTGTTTTGTCCATATCTTTAACATGGAATAACGGGAAACGCCCGGGATTTTCATTGATCAATTTAATAGGATCTTGCTTGGCTTTGGTTACCCAGTACAGATCCATCTCCATTTTTACTAGATCTTTATCGGTATTGGCCAGCAGCGTTTCATAAGGATACTTGCCGTCCTGCTGCTTAAATTCAAAATCATGGTTGTGGTAGCAGAATTGTATTCCGGCTTTTTTGCAACGTTCGCCGGCTTTGTTAAAGTGCTCTGCCAGCTTTTTATAGTGATCAAGGCTGCCACGCTCAACATCCGACAGGTAAGCACAAACCATATATTTTAAACCTACTTCGGCGGCATCATCCACTGCACGGTCCCAATCATGCAGCATAGTGCCCATAGTGTCTTTACCGTTGGTTTGCTCCTCTCCTAATCGGTAATGGCTGCTCATCATTACCAGTCCGTTTTGTTTCAATACGTTTTTGAAAGTCTTGGCGTCCATGCCGTAAAACTTTTCGTCGCCGGTATAGGTTGCCCCTTCTACCGAGTTAAAACCAACTCTGGCAACTTTAGCCAACGCTGCCGCAGGATTAGCTGACATGGCATCACGTACGGTATACAATTGCAGGCCAATATACTTTTTATCATAAGCCAATAACTTATAATTTGTCAATACCCCTGCTGCCGTTAAAACGGCGGATGACTTAACAAATGAGCGTCTGTTTAACATAAAATGGTTTATTTGAATAATTTGGTTTCGTTTTACAATATTGCCAATTATTATTTCAAAACCGGCAATATAATTTTTGAACTATTGTGATAGATATTGATTGTTTCCTTCACAAAATCGCTGTCCTTAGCGTGATAAATATCTACAAATTGCTGCGGATTCCTATCGGCCAGGGGAAACCAACTGCTCTGCACCTGCACCATAATTTTGTGACCTTTTTTAAAAGTGTGCGCTACATCTGGCATGGTAAACTTTACCTCACTTAACTGTCCCGGTACAAAGGCCTCAGGTTTTGAAAAGCTGTTGCGATAGCGCCCGCGCATAATGTCGCCCCTAACCAGCATCTGGTAGCCGCCCATAGGGTATTTGGTGGTTGGGTTGATGGAGGTACTGTCTGGCAAAACGTCTATTAGTTTCACTACAAAATCAGCATCGGTGTTTGATATGCTCACTATCAGGTCTGATATTACCGGCCCGGCGAGGGTTACGTCTTCGGTCAAAACATCAGTGCTGTAAGTGAGCACATCTGTACGTCGCGAAGCAAAACGCTGGTCATCTGTCATATACTCGCGGGTACGCTCTTCGTGAACCTTTTCGGCATAAGGCACCGGTTTAGCCGGGTCGCTTATATAACTGTCAAAAGTTTGTTTGTAATTGGCAGCTGTGAACGAAAGCTTACCATCTTTTTGCAGATATACCGGAGTTTGCACTGCCTCGACCGGAGGCCAGGACGCCATTTTGTGCCACTTGTTTTCGCCTGAAAAGAATATAGTTACCTTGCTTTGATAGTCAATGCTGCCTTTGTTCTTCAGATAATAATTAAAGAACGGAACCTCCATATCCTGATAGTATTGTGAAGTATTGCTGCCAAAGTTTACATTGCCTAAATGTGTGCCGTCTTTATGAGCCCATTGCCCGTGATACCAGGGCCCCATCACAAATTTGGTACGGGTTGACGGGCTTTGTTTTACTAAAGCCTCATAAGTATGCCAGGCGCCGTAGCCATCTTCGGCATCAAATAGTCCGCCTACAACCAGCATGGCAGGTTTTACATTTTTAACACCGGCGCGCGCGTCTCGGGCCTTCCACCAGTCGTCCAGGTTAGGGTGATTCATCATATCGCTCCAAAACTTCAGGCTGTCGCCGGTTACTTTAGTGAAGTTGGGTAATGCACCCATCTGCAGGTACCAGGCATAGTTATCCTGGGTGACGATGGGGAATGTCTTAGCCGGCAGCAAGCTGGGTTTATCCTTTGGCTGGCTAAATCCAAAGCCCACGTGAAAATCAAAGGCGTCCATCAAAAATAAAACACCGTTATGATGATCGTCGTCGCCAAAAAAACGATCGGTTACCGGCGCTTGCGGACTAACAGCTTTCAATGCCGGATGCCCGCTCAAAGCCGCCATTGTTGCAAAAAAGCCGGGAAACGAAATACCGCTCACTCCTACGTTGCCATTATTGTTTTCGATGTTTTTGACTAACCAGTCGATAGTGTCATAAGTATCGCTGGCTTCGTCAATATCTTTTTTTGTCTTCTTATCTGGATTAAACGGACGCACTACTACAAAGGTGCCCTCACTCATCCAACGTCCGCGAATATCTTGCGTAACCAAAATGTACCCCTCATGCGCATAGCGTAATTGAAAATTGCGCCAGTAAGCTTTGTAGGCTGTTCCGTAGGGTGCACATGAATATGGTGTGCGGGTCATTAAAATAGGATGCTTTTCTGATTTGTCTTTTGGGATATAAATAGATGTGAAGAGCTTTATCCCGTCGCGCATGGGTATAGCTACCTCCTTTTTTGTATAGTTATTGACAAACCAGACCGAATCCGGAGTCTGAGCCATAACTATCAAAGGGAAAACAAAAAAGATAAGCAGACACATTTTTTTCATCTTTAAAAGTATAGAATTTGCAGATAGTTTAAAACAAAATGCTAACCGGCTATGTTAAATAAAACTATAATATCTTCATACTCAACCCTCATTTACTTATTTAATTATTTCGACATATTATTTTAATATATTAAAATATTTTTCTAATAAGGCAACTTTTCAATGTTTTTGACGTTTTGACAAAAAAACGACATGAGGAATCTATCTTCCGACTGCCATCATTTTAAAACAAAAACTTTTAGAACATGAAAAACAATTTATTGAAAATTGGCTCAGTAATTGCCGTAGCGGGGCTGCTTTTTGCAGCTTGTAAAAAGGATGGTTCAAGCGCACAAAGTACAGGCTCATCAAAACTCGACATTAGCGTTAAAGCTGATAACGCATCTACCGCATTAACTAACAATGTCAGCACTGACGTATCAGGTACTACATTAATCACACAATCAAGCGCCGGCGCTAATGTGACCTGGACAGCAGGTACCGCCACCATTAGCCGTTTTGAGTTTGAGGCTAAACGTAACGACATGGACATTGAAGTGCGTTCAAAAAAATTAACTTCGGTAGATTTATTTGCACCGGTACCGGCTTCAATCTCAGTTCTTCTGGATACAGGCTTGTATAAAGAAATCGAGATCAGAGCCGTATTAGCTAAAGACACCGGCAACACCATTCCATTAATCTTAAAAGGCAACTACACCACCTCAACCGGTACAGTAGTTCCTATTGAAATTGATTACAACGATCCGGGTGTTATTAAAACCGAAGTTAAAGACGTAACTGTAAACAGCACAACTAACCTGAGCACAGTGATCACCATGCATTTAAGCAGATTGTTGAACCATGTGTCAGCTGCAAGTCTTGATGCTGCAGTGAAAACTAATGGCACCATTGTGATTAGCAATTCGGTTAACAAAAACATTTATAACATCATCCGTAGCAATATTGAAGGTTGCGGCGAAGACAATGGCTTCGACCGACATAACAGAGGAGACCACGATCACTAAGATTTTAAAAACGACAACATGATCTTTAAAGCGCCTTACAAATTGTGGGGCGCTTTTTCTTTGCCCTTTTGTATATTGTGACCACCAATTATACCGCACATGTTAAACCTAAAAACTTGTTGTCAAGTTGCTGCCTTTTTAGCTTTTTGCATTTTTTCTTTACCCAAAGATGCATCCGCTCAGGATGTATATGCCCCCTGGCGAAGCGGCTGGCTAAAGAAAGCCGAAACATATAAGCCAGCGTTAAAAGAGACGATAAAAAAGCCCATCGGCATAGTTAAGATTGCAAAGGAACCCTCGGCATTTCAGGGTTTTAAAGCAATTAGCGCGGGAAATATCGATCAGCTATATAATTCGTCTTTCAATAAAGCCAATAGTGGTATTGTAGTTGATTTCGGTGAACACCTAACAGGATATTGTACTATCACCATTAATACCCGGCAGGGCAATATGGATGCGCCATTAAGATTAAAGTTGACCTTTGGCGAAGTGCCTGCCGAGATGGCTACGCCGTTTGACCCTTATCCCGGTGGTTTGAGCCGGGCCTGGCTGCAAGATGAAATTATAACCGTCAGCGTTTTGCCGGCGACCATCACCATTCCGCGTAGGGTAGCTTTCAGGTTTCTGAAGATTGATTTGCTCGGCTCATCGCCGGGTTTTCAGTTTGGAATAACAGCTATTAGTTTTAAGGCAAGTACATCTGCCAAGATTACTCCTTCTGAACTTCCCGAAAGTACGTCGCCCATAATTAAACAAATAGATCGTGTTGGGCTAAATACCTTAAAAGAATGTATGCAAACTGTATATGAAGATGGCCCAAAACGCGATCGGCGCTTGTGGATTGGCGATACTTACCTCGAGTCGTTGGCTAATTTGTATTCATTTCATAATGACAGTTTAACCAGGCGATGCCTGTATATGTTGGCTGGTTTAGCCAACGAGGATGGTATATTGAGCGCTGATGTTTTTGAAGAACCTGAACCACACTCACATAAAACCAGATTGTTGGATTACTGCTATTTATATAATGTAGCATTGAAAGAATATGTATCTGCCACCGGCGATAAACAGACAGGACTCGACCTTTGGCCCGTCGCCAAAAAACAATTGGATATTGCCCGCAAATATGCGCTGCCCAACGGTATGATGGATTATGAAAAAGCTAACCACGAATGGTGGGTGTTTTTTGACTGGAAGGATGGATTGGATAAACAGGCTCTGCTACAAGGAATTACCATTTATACCTTAAACCAAACCTATGAGCTGGCTAAAATATTGGGTAAAGAAAGTGAAGTAGCCGATTTACCGGCTTTTGCCGGTAAACTCAAAGACGCAGCACATAAAAATCTTTACGATAAAAAATCAGGCTTATTTGTGAGCGGAGCCAACAAACAGGTATCCTACGGCGGGCAGGCCTGGATGATATTAAGCGGCGTAGCTACTAAAGCCGAAGCGCAGCGGGCGTTAAAAGCGCTGCCGAATGAAAAAGATGCCGTACATCCCGGAGCGCCATATATGTATCATTACTATATAGCTGCATTAATTGCCAGCGGACTGAATAACGAAGCTAAACAAGCCCTAATTGACTATTGGGGTGGTATGATAAAAAAAGGCGCCGACACTTTCTGGGAAGTTTATGACCCGGCAGACGAGTTTAAATCGCCTTATGGCTTTTTTCCGGTGAATAGTTATTGCCATGCCTGGAGCTGCACACCTGTTTATTTCATCCGTAAATATCCACAGATATTTCAGTAGCGAAATAAAATTAGCTTACATCGGGACAAATTTTTATTTTGGATACCTCAAAACTGATCTTAACATTATATGACCAATCGCTTAAAAATAGGCCTTTCTGTGGCCGGTATTTTATTTTGCAGTTCTGTATTTGCGCAATCGCCATCAGCAAAATCATTTGTAGATGCTGTAATGCGGGAAGAAACTGCCAATTCTCAATTAGAAAAACTTTCGCATGAATTATTTGACGGCATAGGTCCCCGCCTTGTGGGTACCCCACAAATGGCTAAAGCCGGCGACTGGGCAGTGGCCACTTACAAAAAATGGGGTATCCAGGCACAAAAGGACAACTGGGGCGTATGGCGAGGCTGGGAACGCGGTATTAGCCATATCGATATGATTTCGCCACGCGTAAAATCATTAGAAGGTACGCAGCTGGCCTGGAGCCCGGGCATGGGCAAAGAAACCGTTACTGCCAAAACCATTATCATTCCAGATTTGACCGACTCCATTGCCTTTCAAAAATGGCTGCCTGATGTAAAAGGCAAGATCGTGTTGATCTCGATGTGCCAACCGACCGGTCGGCCGGATGATAACTGGAAAGAGTTTGGCTTGAAAGAATCGATAGATAAGATGACCGAAGACCGCAAGACGCAAACTGCCGCTTGGGCCAATCGTATCAAAAAAACCGGCTATACGTCTCGTACTTTGCCGGTGGCACTAGAAAACGCAGGCGCGGTAGCTGTGTTTAGTAATTACTGGTCGGCGGGTTTTGGGGTGGATAAGATATTTAGCGCTTACACCAAAAAGGTTCCGACCATTGATATCGCTCTGGAAGATTACGGAATGATTTACCGTTTAACTGAAGCGGGCACTCCTCCTACTATCAGCGTTCATACGGAATCAAAAGAGTTGGGCGAAGTACCTACCTTTAATACCATTGCCGAAATTAAAGGCATAGAAAAGCCCAATGAATATGTGATGCTTTCTGCACACTTCGACTCGTGGGACGGCGGCACCGGCGCAACTGATAATGGTACCGGCACGCTAACTATGATGGAGGCCATGCGATTGCTAAAGAAATTCTATCCGCCCTGAAAACGCATGCCTCTCGTAGGGCATTGGGCCAGTGAAGAAGAGGGGCTGAACGGCTGGCGTTCTATTGTTGCAGCTCCCCCCGAGA
>Ga0157371_10000379_pt1 | contig 55919 bp, 54 predicted proteins | sample C45metaG_FD_113462 | JGI IMG/M metagenome (GOLD analysis project Ga0157371, IMG submission 113462) | Corn rhizosphere microbial communities from Kellogg Biological Station, Michigan, USA - C4-5 metaG | ecosystem: Host-associated > Plants > Roots > Rhizosphere > Soil | place: USA: Michigan... | reverse complement strand
TTGGCGAGGATCGGGCGGATCTGATCCGTCGCTTTCAGCCAGCGCAGGCCCTGATTGATGCCATCGAACAAATCCTGGTTCTGCGGATGAACGCCCCAGATCGCCTCGAACTTGGCGGTCAGGCTAGGGAATTTTTCATCGTAGGACATGGGGATCTGTTTGAGTTTCAGGCTCGGGTCCTGAAGGATCATGTAGTCGATGGTCGGGGCGTCCAGCACCGCAAAATCCAGGCGCCCGGCCCGCACGTCGCGCAGGCAGGAGTCGGTGTTGTCGTAGAGTTTGACCTCCTTCACCCCCTCGATTTTCTTCATGTCCGGGATGGTGAAATAGCCAGTGATGGCGCCGATGGTGCGGCCCTTCACGTCGTTCACGGTGATGGCGGTGTCAAACGGTTCGCTGTCGCGCATGATCACGTAGGCGCCGGTGTAGAACACCGGATCCGTCAGCAGCAAAATCTTGGAACGCATCGGGTTCCAGGCGAAGTTGCCGCCGAACCAGTCGGCGCGCCCTGATCTCACAGCCTCGACCACTGCCGGGAACCCCATGGTCAGCACGTCGAGCTTGAGCTCGAGGCGGTCGGCAATGATCTTGAGCAATTCCAGATCGGTGCCGACCGGAACACCTTCACGCAACGCCCCCAAAGGCATGTCGCCCAGGCAAGCGGCGGTCAGATAGCCGGGGCGCACGGTCTTGATCGGTTGGCCGGCCGCGAAGGCGAAGGACATCGGGCCCATCGCACTCCCGACCAATGCCGCCAATGTGCCGTAGCCAGTGGCCTTGAGCAGGCCGCGCCGGGAGAAACCTTGGGAATCAAACTTGAAGTCGGACATAGATCACCTATGGGCAAATAATTGTTTTGACCGGTGCAAGCCTTACTACTCAACAGCCTTCCGTGGCTCGATATCCCTGCGTTTCAAGACCGTGTCGGCAACCCCGCGAGAATGTCGATGGCGCTGACGTGGGGCTTGCCGGCCTGCTGACGACGGCGCTTGAGCACCACGTAAGCGGCGGAAACCACGCCGAGACTGACGAGGCTGGCGAGGAACTGCGTACGCAAGGATTCCTGGAACGCCATGGCGACCAAAACACCCGCAATCACTGCCACCACAGCATAGGACAGCCACGGAAACAGCCACATCTTGAGGGTCAGCCGAGCCGGCGCCGTGGCTTCTACCTGGCGGCGAACCTTGATCTGCGCCAGCGCCACCGCGAGGTACACGAACAGCATCACCGCACCGGAAGCATTGACCAGGAACAGGAACACGCCTTCCGGAGAAATGATCGCCGCCATGATTGCGATGTAGCCGATCACGCTGCTCAGCAGCACGGCCGCCCGGGGCACTTTGCGCCCGGTCAGGACCGACAGTTTCGCTGGCGCATCGCCGCGCTGACTGAGGCCGAACAGAATCCGCGAAGACACATACAAGCCGGAGTTCAGCGCCGAGAGCACGGCCACCAGTACCACCGCTTGCATGATCATCGCCGCACCGGGAATGCGCATGACTTCAAGCGCCGCCACAAATGGAGAGTGACCGGCAACGATTTGACCCCACGGCACCACGCAGACAATCAGGAAGATCGAGCCGACATAAAAGGTGATGACCCGGAAGATCACCGAGCGGGTCATGTTGGCCACGTTCTTCGACGGATCGTCGGACTCGGCGGCGGCGATGGTCGCGATTTCTGCACCGCCGACCGCAAAGATGACCGTCGGCACACCCGCCAGAATCGCGCTGACGCCATAAGGCATGAAGCCGCGGTCATTCACCAGATTGCCCAGCAGGTCGCTAGTGCTCGGGGCGAAACCGAAGAGGTAGGCGCCGACCACGAAGATGAAGACGATGATCGCGAAGACCTTCAACGAAGCGAACCAGTATTCGAACTCGCCGTAGGACTTCACGGACAGGCAATTGATGGCGGTCATGATCGCCAACAGGCTCAGACCGATCATCCACGCCGGCAACGGTATCCATTGCTGGAGGATATTGGCACCGACCACCGCTTCCACCGCCACCACGATCACCCAGAAGTACCAGTACAACCAGCCGCTGGTGAAGCCGACCCAATTGCCCAGGCCGATGCGGGCGTATTCGGTAAAGGAGCCGACGCCGGGCAGCGCCACGGCCATTTCGCCAAGCATGCGCATGACCAGCATCACCACGATGCCGGCAGCGAGATAACTGAGAAAAGCCGCCGGGCCAATGGCCTGAATCGTTGCGCTACTGCCGACAAACAGGCCTGCACCGATGATCCCACCGAGGGAAATCATGGTGATATGACGCTGACGCAAGGCCCCGCTGAGGCGCTGTTGGCCGGGTTTTGTATCGGTTGGCTGGGCGTTGTTCACTGGATGACCTCCGCTTCAGGGTCTGGGGTCGATTGACCGGATAATTTCATCGAAGACTTTGCGCGAGGGGGACAACACACCGGATACTCTGTGCCGCCCGCTGACAGCATGAAGAGTCGGTGGTGCCGGGACGAACCCGACTGGAACGTTTTGATAGTCATGTGCGTACCCGTTGGGCTGAGCATGGCAGCCATTTTCTTATTGTGTTGCATGACAAGCATTACAACTCACACACTAATCACGGATTTTTAGCTTGTCAATGGGCTTTGTATCGGATAAAAAGCAATACAAATTTGCTTATTGTCTTGCTACAAGCATGACAAGCAGGGAACAGCACCATGAGTCAATTCGAACAATTGCTGGACGAACTGAAAGCCAGCGCCGCGTTGCAGCGCGACAAGGCCGAGACCCTTTACGCCCAATTGGCCGATTCACTGGCTGAAGCGATTGGCAACGGCAAGCTCAAACCGGGGGAGCGTCTACCGCCCCATCGCGAGTTCGCCAGTGCACTGGGGGTGAACATCACCACGGTGACCAAAGCCATGGCGGTGTTGCAACAGAAAGGCCTGGTAGAAAGCCGTCCCGGTCGTGGCACGCAAGTCGCGCAGCCACGTCATCCCGCCGCACAATTCCAGTCTGCGCCGAGCAATGACCCGGGCACCGTCGACCTGAGCGTCAACCGCCCCGCCACCGACGGGTTCAATCGGGTCCTGGCGCAACTGCTGCCGCGACTGTCGAGCGATCCGCGCTTCGGCGACATGAAGGACTATCACCCTTCCGAAGGTCCGCTTTGGGCCCGTGAAGCCGCCGCCCAGTGGTTACGGCACACAGGCGTCGAGGCCCAGGCCTCGCAAATGCTGATCGTCGAAGGCGCCCAACATGGCATTGCCAATACACTGCGCAGCCTGACCAACAGCGGCGATACCGTGTTGGCCGACAGCGTGACCTATCAAGGCATCAACGCCTTGTGCCGTTCGCTGGGCCTGATCCTGGTCGGGGTCGACGCCGACGCTCGCGGCATGTCGCCCGAAGCGTTGCGCCTGGCGTGTGCCGAACATCAGCCACGGTTGTTGTTTCTGGTGCCGTCGATTCACAACCCTACCGCCATCACCCTGGACACCGAGCGCCGTGAAGAACTGGCCGCGGTGATCCGCGAAACCAACCTGCTGGTCATTGAAGACGACGTCTATCGGCCGCTGCTGGACCAATCGCCGCCCGCGTTTGCGGCGCTGATGCCGGAGCGCACGATCTACATTTCCGCCCTGTCCAAATGCATCGCGCCGGGGTTGCGCATGGGCTTTGTCATGGCGCCGCAACCGCTGGTGCAAGACATCGCCGCCATGCAACGCATCGACTGCTGGAGCACTTCGCCGCTGACCGCCCTGATCGCCACCCGGTTGATCGAGGACGGCCACGCCGATCAGTTGGTCTCGGAGCAGCGCGAAGAACTGCGCATCCGCCAGGCGTTGTTGGCCACTCACCTTGAAGGCCTCGAATTTCAGCACAGCGCCACCGGCACACACGCCTGGCTGGTGTTGCCCGAACCCTGGACCGGCTCGCGTTTTGCCCGTCTGTGCCACGACCGCGGCGTCGTATTGCTGGCCGGTGGCGCCTTCACCCTGCGTCCGGAACTCTCGCCGCAAGCGGTGCGAATCAACATCTCGGCGGCCCTGTCACGGGACTCGCTGATCAAAGCCTTGAACGTCATCAGTCAATTGGCGCGCCAGGGTCATCTCTACATGCACAACCGGATCTGAGGAACATGACACAGCCAGTTCATTGCGAAATCGCCGTCATCGGCGCAGGCGTTGTCGGGGTTGCCACCGCACTCTGGCTGCGCCGCCAGGGTTATCAGGTGGTGTTGCTGGAGCGCGATGCGATTGCCAGCGGAGCGTCCTACGGCAATGCCGGCACCCTGGCACCTTACGGTGTGATGCCGATTGCGCAGCCGTCGCTGCTCAAGGCAATTCCATCGCTGCTGTTCTCGCAGGAGTCGCCCTTCGTCATCAACTGGGCGCGCCTGCCCCGACTGATGCCCTGGCTGTTGCGTTTTCTCTATGAATGCCGTGCTTCGCGCTATGAAGCAAACACCCTGGCGCTGACAAAAATCCTCCAGCGCACCTACGACGGCTATGCACCGTTGCTGGCTGACTGCCCGCAGGCCGATCAACATTTGCGCCACAACGGTTGCCTCTATGCCTATGGCACGGAGCAAGGTTTCGCCGGCGCCCAGGCCGCGATCCAGCTGCGCCGTTCGCTGGGGATTGCGCAACAGGTGCTGAGCGCCGCTGATGTCGATCAGCTGGAGCCGGCCCTTGCGGGCAAATCAGTGGCCGGCATTCTGTTCCCCGAGTCGTCGCACATGGACGATCCGCGAGCCTTCATCGAAGCGTTGGCCGCGCCGCTGGTTGCCGAAGGTGTGTTGCATCAGGCAACGATCACCGGCGTGCAACGCCAGGCCGATGGCCTGCACCTGAGCAGCGTCGAAGGCAAGATTTGGCGCGCCGACCGGGTGGTGTTGTGCGGCGGAGCGTGGTCCGCCGCGTTGGCGCGTCAGATCGGGGATCACATCCCGCTGGATACCGAACGCGGTTACCACATCGAATTTGATCTGCAAGACACCCTGCTCAATCGCCCCTGCTGCCCGGTGGAAAGCGCGTTCTACATGACGCCCATGGCCGGACGCCTGCGCGTGGCGGGCACGGTGGAACTCGGTTCGATCAACGACCCGGCCAATCCAAAGCGCTTCGACTATCTGGAGCGACATGTACGCCGCGTCATGGGCCTGACCGAACCGGTCGCCCGCCGCTGGCTCGGGTTCCGCCCTTCGTTGCCCGATTCGCTGCCCGTCATCGGTCCATCGCCTAACGAGCCACGAATGATCTACGCCTTCGGGCACCAGCACCTAGGCCTGACACTGGCGGGAGCCACCGGGCAGTTGGTCGCCGACTGCATTGCCGGTAAAGCGCCCTCCTGGCTGGACAGTTTTTCAGTGCAACGCTTCTGAGCGATTCCATTTCAAAGGAGAACAACTGATGCAAATCATCGAGCGTAAACACACCAACCAGCGCATGAGCCAGATCGTTATCCACGGCAAAACCGTGTACCTGGCCGGGCAAGTCGGCGAACCTCATCATGACGTCGCCGACCAGACGCGTGATGCGCTTGCGCGCATCGATGTCTTGCTCGAAGAAGCCGGTTCGTCCAGAGAGCAGATGCTGCAGACCACTATCTGGCTGGCTGACATGGCGGATTTCGAAGCGATGAACGCCGTGTGGGATGCCTGGATCCCGACGGGGCACGCGCCGGCTCGCGCCTGTGGTGAGGCGAAACTGGCGGATCCACGGCTATTGGTGGAAATCATCGTTTGCGCGGCGAAAGGCTGAATCTTCAAGCTGACGCTTTCGAACGGATAACGCTTCGCCAGGGAACTCCTGACAACGCCCATGCATCCAAAATTATGAGGTACTTCTTTTTTGCTTCACGCTTCAGAGGACTTTGCCATGCGCCGTCTGATTATCGTTTTGTCGTTCATGTTGTGCTTACCCTTCGGTTCGGCCTTCGCCAAAGTGGATGCGGGCGATGTCGCCACCTCAGCAGGGGTTTCTGCGTCGCTTTACTCGACGTTCAAGGATCACAAACTGGCGATTCCCGCCCGTGATGATGCCTCCAGCTTCGTGGCCAGTGGCGGTACGATTCGTGGGGTGTATCTGGAATCGGTGTTGAACAAGATCCGCCAGGACAACCCAGGCCTCAAAGCCAGCGACGAAGAGCTGGCCAGAGCCATCTTGATTCAGGAAAGCACAGCGGGTCAGTAAGGATTGAAATGTAGCGGTGGGGCTAGCGACACCTGGATCGTTTGCAGCCCTGCCTGGTTTCACCGCGGCAATGAACGCGCCCAGCCAGCGACCAGCTGTGCGCTGATGCTGACCCCGCCACACACCACAATAACCACGTCATGGGCCTGGGCAATCGCCGGATGGTCAAGGTACGCGACAGCCAATGAAACACCGCATGCCGGCTCGACCAGTTGACGCAGGTCGCTGGCGTAACGCACCACGCCCATGATCGCGTCATCGTCTCCGAGTACCACGCATTCGTAGGGAAACTCGCGAATGTGCTCCACCGGCCAGGCAGCCACTTGTGCAGCGCCAAGCGAAGTGGCGACGGTATCGATTCGCGGCAATCTGACCGGATGGCCAGCCTCCATGGCGGCCGCAAAAGATGCTGCCCCCAGGGTTTCGCAGGCGATGATCCGGCAATCCTTGCGGTTGTGCCGAATCAAGCCGGTCAGGATGCCCGACAGCAAACCGCCGCCCCCCACCGACGTCACGATTGCATCGACTTGAGGACAATCCTCCAGGACTTCATCGATCAGGGTGCTGTGTCCTTCCCACAACACGGGATGGTCAAACGCCGGCACGTATTGAGTGTCCGACCCTTGCGAGAGTTCTTTCGCCCGCTGATTGGCCTCGTCCCAGACCTTGCCATGAACGATCACCTCAGCCCCGGTTTTGCTAATCCGTGCGCGGGTGGTTTCAGGTGTTGTGTGCGGCACCACGATGCAGGCTTGCAACCCGAGGGCCGCGGCCGCCATGGCGGTGGCAAAACCGGCGTTGCCACCGGATGGACAAACGACTTTGCGTTTCCCCTGTGCCTTGGCCTGACTGCACAACAGGCCCATGCCGCGTAATTTGAATGAACCGCTGGGTTGCAGGTTTTCCAGTTTGAGCCAGATACGTCGGGCCGGCGTCGACAAGCCCGGGTGCAGAATCAACGGCGTTCTGATGTGCAGCATTTTGAGCTCCCTAGGGCAACACCGACCTGTCGGGATGTTCGACACGTCGGTGTAAATGGTCCTTATTCAAGCTTAGTTCACCTTGCCCCCAAGGTTACCGTCTACCGATAGCGCGGCGCCACCGACGAGTGGCCAAACGACCCGGACAGCACCTGACGCTGGCTTTCGTAGGTATCCCACTTGTCACCCTCGTGCAAACTCGGGATCGTCACCACTTCCCCTCTCGCCAGCCCCAACAACGCGGCGTCGACCATATCCTCGGCGGACATGACGATCTCTTGCGGCAGGTTTTCCACCGGATTGCCGGCCTCGCTCCAGAAGTCTGTGGCAGTGGCGCCCGGCAGCACGGCCTGAACATGAACGCCTTTGTCAGCCAGTTCATGGTGCATTGACTGGCTCAATCCCAAGACAAAGGCCTTGGTCCCACCGTAGACGCCGTTGAGAATTTCCGGGGCGATTGCGACGATCGAGGCGATGTTGATCACGGTGCCGGTGCCGCGTGCCACAAATCCAGGGACCACGGCATAAGATAAACGCATGAGTGCGGTGACATTGAGCGCGACCATGTCTTCCATGTCGTCCACCGGGCTGCCGAGCAACGGCATGACGCCGCCAACGCCGGCATTATTGACCAGCAATGTGATGCTCGCGTCGTTGCGCAGGATGCTTTCGACCTTAAGCAGGTCAGCCTTTTGCTTGAGGTCGGCGGCGACCACTTCGATGACGCGGCCGGTTTCGTTGCTCAGGTGGTTGGCCAGCGCGTTGAGTTTTGCCTGGCTGCGAGCCACCAGAATCAGGTCGTAACCCTGGCGGGCGAGCCGGTCGGCATAGACCGCGCCGATGCCCGAAGAAGCGCCAGTAATCAACGCAGTGCCTTTGGATGAGAGGGCCATGTTCAATTTCCTTCACAGTGAGGCGATAAGGTCGCCGGGTGTGAACTGTTATAAATTGACTTACGCGCGTCTCAAATGACGTTTAAAGTACGTTTTTCGGACATGACCGTTTGAGGGCATCATCGATGACATCCGTGGCGTTCGTGGTTTTCGAGGGTTTTCAGTCCATGGCGCTGGCCGCCATGCCCGTGTTCGAGTACGCCAACTTCAGCGCCGGCGAAGCGCTGTACGACGTGAGTGTGATCTCGGAGGACGGGCGCACGTTGCGCGCGTCCGGCGGCTTGAGCGTCGGGACCCAGGCGTTCGATGAGCGGGTGTTCGACACGGTAATCGTGGTCGGTGGCGATTGCGTCCTCGAACAGGCACCCGAAGGCGTGTTGTCCTACTTGCGCGCCAGCGTGAAAACCGCACGGCGCACCGCCTCGATTTGTTCGGGAGCATTCGTGCTGGCCCAGGCCGGGCTGCTCGATGGGCGGCGCGCCACCACGCACTGGGCCTACGCGCGGGATCTGCAAGCGCGGTTCCCCTCGATCAAGGTCGAAGAGGATCGCATTTACGTGGTCGACGGTGCCTTCTGGACCTCGGCGGGCATGACCGCCGGCATCGATCTCGCGCTGGCAATGGTCGAAAAGGACCATGGTGCCGAACTGGCGCGCTCCGTCGCGCAAAAACTGGTGATGTACCAGCGCCGTGGCGGTGGCCAATCGCAGCATTCGGCGTTGCTGGAACTGGCGCCCAAATCCGACCGTATCCAGACCGTCCTCGGCTATGCCCGGGAACACTTGGCGTCACCGTTATCGGTGGAGCAACTGGCGGAAGTCGCGCGATTGAGTCCTCGGCAATTCAGCCGGACCTTTCGCGCCGAGACCGGCCAGTCTCCGGCCAAGGCCATCGAAAACCTGCGCCTGGAGTCGGCACGACAACTGCTAGAACACGGGCGCCTGACCCTTGATCAAATCGCCACCGAATCCGGGTTCACTGACCGTCGCCGCATGCGCGAAGCCTTCCTGCGCGCGTTTGGTCAGCCGCCTCAGGTGATTCGGCGCAACGCCAGGTCGCGGATGACGGCATGATGTTTGGTGAGCAGGCTGCGCCGACGAATCAGCCTGAGCTTCTACACTGAAGAAGTCGGTGCAACCCCGTAAGGATGCCCATGAAAATCTCGCCCAAACTGGCGTTTTTCGCCATCGTCTCCACCCTCGCCTACCTCGGTCTCGCGATCTGGGGGCTGGGCGGATTTGCGGCGTTTTTCGCGCACGCGCCGCTGGTGGTCATTGCCCTCGCCACCTTGGTGATGGCCATCGCCTCGCTATTCACCGAAGTCAATCTGAGTTCCGGCGAACGCGAAGACCGGGCCAATCGCTGGGTGCTGCCGGCGTTCGGAGTGATCGGGTTGTTGAGTGGCTACCTGCCGGCCTATACCGACCGGATCGACTTCTGGACCTTCGGTGGCGAGGGTGTGCGCTGGCTGGGGGCATTGCTGTTTATCGTCGGCGGCGCGCTGCGGATGTGGCCGGTGTTTGTGCTGGGCAAGCGTTTTAGCGGGCTGGTGGCGATTCAACCGGGGCACCGTCTGGTCACCGACGGCATTTACCGGCGTTTGCGCAACCCCAGTTACCTGGGAATGCTGGTGATCGGCGTGGGCTGGGCCCTGGGTTTTCGCTCGGTTGTTGGACTGCTGTTGGCGGCGCTGACGGTGATTCCGCTGATTGCCCGCATTCACTCGGAAGAAGCGCTGCTGAGGGCGCAATTCGGCAGTGAATACGAGGCTTATTGCGCGAGAAGCTGGCGGTTGATTCCCGGAGTTTATTGAAACAGCCCAACCCTTAGAGTTGCATCAAGCTGAGCTTTCCGTCGGCCCCCATTTGCGCGGTCACCCGGTCATAACCGGCCAACGTCGCATGTCGCGTTTGGATCGGATGGTCATGTGTCGCGGTGATGATCACCAGATCTGCCCCGGCAGCTTCCGCCGCCAGAATGCCCACGGCGGCGTCTTCGAAGATTAGACAATCGTTGACCTGAAAACCAAGCCGTCCAGCAGCCAATCGATAGCCCGAAGGATCCGGTTTGCCCGCGCTGACGTCTTCGGCGGTAACCATCACCTCAGGCTCGGGAATCCCCGCGGCAGCCATTCGGCGCAAGGCCAGCGCTCTCGGCGCCGAGGTGACGATTGCCCATTGATTCGCTGGCAAGCCATTCAGGAAGTTCGCTGCGCCGGACACCTCGACAATCCCCTCGACGTCTTCGATTTCCGCTTCGGTTATCCAGTTGGCTTCGGCTTCGGCATCCACTGCCGGCAAGGCCAGACGATTGATGGTGTCGATGGCCCGGGCGCCGTGAATAGTCGGCAGGAAAGAATCGACATCCACCCCGTGGCGCAAGGCCCAGGTTGTCCAGATCCGCTCGGCGGCGGCGATGGAGTTGAGGACGGTGCCATCCATATCAAACAGAAAGGCACGATACGGCGTATTCAAAATGCAATCGTGGGCAGACAAGGATGAGCTTCCTCTCGCAAGAGCCAGGACGGGTTCGCCGAGCAATGTAGCACTTGCAAAGAGACAACGACGTATCAGCTGACCGTTTTGGACTTCAAGGCCACGTCTACGCAATCCAGCAATTGCCCGATCGCCCAAGGTTTCTTGATGAACGTGACCGCGTGCTTCACCCCGGAGGTTTCGGGGGTTTCGAAACCGGACATGATCATGATCGGCGTCTGCGGCCAGCGATCACCGCACAGATTGGCCAGTGCCGCGCCATTGATTTTCCCTGGCATGGTGATGTCGGTCAGTAGCAGAGAGACGCCGTCGGCATGCTCCTCCAGATACAGTGAAGCAGCGTCTGCACTGGTTTGCGGTTCAACCTTGAAACCTTCGTCCTGAAGAATTTCGCAGAGAAACTCCAGGATCAACGGGTCATCCTCGACCACCAGAATCAACCTTTCTGGAAGGTGCTCGCCCGCCATCGATACTGGACACATGACTTCGTCACTCCCTGATTGCACAAATGATTTCGCGGACTCGAATCCGCTACCTACAGGTATGAGCAGCGGACTCGACGGAAATTCACTTTTGATACAGGACTGCGACAAAATGAGGCGCCTTGCAGTCTGCTTTGGCGCCTTAATGCCCTGTTCCGACCCGTACGGGCGGTCTTCGGGTCAGTACGAGGGGGCTTCTTTTTTCATGGTGTCCTTGGACATCGCATCCTTTTTCATCGTGTCCTTGCCCATGGCGTCCTTGGACATGGTGTCTTTCTTCATTGTGTCCTTGGACATGGCGTCCTTGGACATGGTGTCCTTTTTCATCGTGTTTTTCTGCATGGCATCTTTGGACATGGCGTCCTTGCTCATGCTGTCGTTGCTCATGCCGTTATTGGTTGTGGCCTCGGCGGCAAAAACGCTGGCGGCGCCCACGGCGAGGCACATGGACAGGACAACGGTGGTCAGCTTTTTCATGATGAGACTCCAGAAGCACAGGTTGCGATTGAGCGCAGCACAGGCTGCGCGATTAATAACCAGGGCCGTCAACTACCACCGAACCAGTTGTAGCCCTGGTCTTCCCAGTAGCCACCCGGATAGGTGTTGGTGACGAAAATGGCCTGAATGTGTTTGGGATTTTTGTAGCCCAGCTTGGTGGGCATGCGCAGCTTCATCGGGAAGCCGTACTGGCGCGGCAGCACCGCGCCGTCATAGGTCAGTGTCAGCAGGGTTTGCGAATGCAACGCCGTGGCCATGTCGATACTGGTGTAGTAATCGTCAGCGCACTTGAAGCCGACATATTTGGCGTCCGTATCGGCACCGACCCGTTTCAGGAAGTCACTGAAGCGCACGCCGCCCCAACGCCCGATCGCGCTCCATCCTTCGACGCAGATGTGCCGGGTGATCTGGTCGGTCTGGGGCATGGCCCGCAGTTCTTCGAGGCGCCAACTGCGTTTGTCCGCGACCATGCCGGTGACCTCCAGTCGATAGCTCTCCTCCTCCACGCTTGGCGCCTCTTCGACACTGTAAAAGGCATTGAAGGGAAACGGCCGGGTGATCATCGACTCGGGATAGGTCGGCGCCAGCGCGTTGGGGTTGAACAACCAGCCCTGCACCCGATCATTGAACCGGGACATGGAAGACAGCGCGGTCTCGACACTTTCGTTGTCGGTGATGTCGCAGCCAGACAACAGGGCCATGCCGCCGAGGGTCAGGCCGCGTAGCAGGAACGAACGACGTGAACGGTCTTCGATCTGCGGGGCAATGATTTTACGGGCGTCGGACAGGATGGAGGACTCGTCCAGCCCCGAGCCTACGATGCGCTTTTTCATACAGGCTCCTTGTGCCCGAAAATCATGGCCCACAACGTTTTTGGCACCACCGCGACCATCACCAGATGAACCGCGACGAAAGCCACCAGCAGCGACATCGCAATGAAATGCACATGCCGCGCTGTTTCGTACCCGCCCAGCAGTTCACGCAACAGCGGGAACTGCACGGACTTCCATAACACCAGCCCGGACACCACCAGCAGCGTGATGTCGACCATCACGAACAGGTACGCCACACGTTGCACCTGGTTGTAATGACTCAGATCGGCATGACCCAGCCGGCCGCGCAAGGCTGCCCACAGGTCATGCAGGACGCCTTTGGGTGAAACCGGAAGAAAGCGCCGTGACAGACGGCCGCTGGTGATGTTGATAATCAGATAGACGAGGCCGTTGATGGCCAGCAACCACATGGCTGCGAAATGCCATTGCAAGGCGCCCCCCAGCCACCCGCCCAGCGTGATGGCCTTGGGAAAACTGAAATCGTAAAGCGGCGAAGCGTCGTAGATGCGCCAACCGCTGGTGACCATGACCAGCACCGCCACGGCGTTAAGCCAGTGGGTCAGTCGCAGCCAGCGAGGATGCGTGCTGACCGTGGGTGAAGCAGTTAACTTCGACATGTCGGGCTCCCGGTGGCTGTTGTTATTGGTTGGAGCCGATTATGCGAGCCGACTGTTCGCCAAATCCTCACGCAAAGTTAAATTAAACGTGATAACTCTCGGTGCCCGACTTGCGGTGCTGGTGCCGTAATTGTGGTTAAAATGCCGCCCCCTAAAATTGCCGACGCTGCCCGATGAACTCAGACGCCCTCTCCACCCTGCATAACCATTTGCTGACAGCGCTGGCAGCGGCTCCCGTGGAAACCCGCCGGCTGTTCCACGGCCGTGGCCGATGCTGGCCTGGGCTGGAGCAATTGACCGTCGATTGGTTGCAGGGCGTGGTGCTGGTGTCGCTGTTCAAGGAACCTGAGGCGGCGCAGCTGGAAGCCTTGAAACGCGTGCTGATGGACGTCACCCAATCGCCGCAATGGAAACAATCCGGCGCGCAAACCTTGCTGCTGCAACACCGCTACCTGCTGCAAAGCACCACCGAATGGTTGCTGGGGGACGCAATCGAGGAAATGACCATCACCGAAGGTGGCCTGCGCTATCGCGTCGACCTGGGCCGCAAGCAGAACACCGGGCTGTTCCTCGACATGCGCTATGGCCGTGATTGGGTGCGAGCCAATACCGAGGGCAAACGGGTGTTGAATCTGTTCGCCTACACCTGCGGTTTTTCGGTGGCGGCCATCGAGGGTGGCGCCGAACACGTGGTCAATCTGGACATGTCCAGCCCGGCCCTGAACCGTGGCCGCGACAACCATAGGCTCAATGGCCACGACATGAGCAAAGTGACCTTTCTCGGCCACGATCTGTTCAAATCCTGGGGCAAGGTGATTGGCAAAGGCCCTTACGATCTGGTGATCATCGACCCGCCATCCTTCCAGAAAGGCAGCTTCCTGCTGACCAAGGATTATCAGCGCGTGCTGCGCCGACTGCCGGAATTGCTCAGCCCCGAAGGCACTGTGCTGGCGTGCATGAATGACCCGGCGTTCGGTGCCGACTTCCTGATCGACGGTGTCGAGCGAGAAGCGCCGAGCCTGCGTTTCGAGCGACGGCTGGAGAACCCGCCGGAGTTTCCGGACGCTGATATTGAATGCGGGTTGAAGGCGTTGGTGTTCAAGCTGGGGGCCTGAGTGCGCCCACAGAGAATCATGTGATCAGCCTGGCTGAAGCACCAGCGCAAACAACTCCCCGTGACCATTCACATTGAGCTTGTGATAGAGATTGCGCCGGTGCACTTTCACCGTCTCCGGTGAAATGCCCATTTGCTGGGCCATGGCTTTGCTGGAAAAGCCCTGGAGAATCAGTCGCGCAGTTTCGACTTCTCGCACGGACAATCGCGCGTCAAAGCGATCCAGCAACGCGGCCAAGTCCCCGGCCACAGGCTCAGCGGCCACGCCCTGCGGTGGCATCAATTGCAGATGACGGCGCATCGCCGCCAGCACCCAGTCACGCACGCACAGCAAGCGGCCCTGCTCCTGGAGGGTAAATCGCGTTGAGCGCCCCATCGACAGACCGAGCACGGCGCCGTCGACGTTGACCATGAATTGTAATTCATCGCTGCCCACCACCGAGCGGAAATAGCTCAAGTAGTACTCGCTCTGCAGGAATTGGTCGGCAGCCACCGAATCCAGACTGTGCAAACCATCGACAATTCCGGCACACACCGCTTGGTAAAAAGGATCGAGCAAGTACATGCCGGCGCTGTAGTCCGCCAGTTCTTCCTGCTCGGTGGTGCTGCCTTTTGAGTCGAAGTCGATCAACAACCGTGGCACTCGCCCCGAGTGCAGCAGCGCCACCAGGGCGTTGTCCATCGGCACCAAAAGCCGCAGCGTGTCGACCAGCGCGCGCCAGAAACCGTCCTGCCCCAACGCACCAAACACCCGCGCCAGCCCCTGATGCACCGGCAACTCTTTCAACAACGCGTCCACGCACTACCCCTTTCGAGTAACCCATGATGGGAATGGGTGTGTATTGCACCTGCCGATACGCTGCAAGCACCTGATCATTACCGGCCTGCAGCAGGCCAGGAGTGCCGCATCATGAGTCGTCCCCGTCAACAGATCAATCTCGGACTGAGCGCCCTTTTGTGCGTTTCGCTGTCGGCCTTTGCCGTGGACGGCCCGACCGTTCATGTCTACAACTGGTATGACTACATCGGTCCCAACACCCTGCACGACTTCAAGCGTGACACCGGTATCGAGCCGGTTTACGACACCTTCGACAGCGCCGAAGTGCTGGAAGGCAAACTGCTGACCAGCCGCAGCGGATACGACGTAGTGGTGGCGAGCAACTTCAGCCTGCCGACCCTGATCAAGGCGGGTGCCCTGGCGCCTCTGCCCCGCGCGCAGATGCCGGATTTCAAGAACATGGACGCCGACCTGTTGGCGAAACTGGCCAATAACGATCCGGGCAACCAGTACGCCGTGCCGTATCTGTGGGGCACCAACGGCATCGGTTACAACATCGACAAGGTCCGCGCCGCACTGGGCGACAAGGCCCCGGTGGATTCCTGGGACCTGGTGTTCAACGAAGAGAACCTGGCCAAACTCGGCCAGTGCGGCGTAGCGATGCTCGCCTCGCCCTCCGAGATGCTGCCGGTCGCCCTGCACTACCTGGGCTTGCCGCCCAACAGCACCAATCCCGAAGACTACAAGAAAGCCGAAGCGCTGCTGCTCAAGCTGCGTCCGCACATCGCCTACTTCAATTCGTCCAAGTTCATCAGCGACCTGGCCAACGGCAACATTTGCGTGGCAGTGGGTTGGTCGGGTGCAATGCTGGAAGCCAAGAAGAACGCCGAGCAGGCGAACAACGGCGTGAAAATCGCCTACAGCCTGCCCAAGGAAGGTGCGCCGGTCTGGTTCGATACGCTGGTGTTGCTCAAGGACGCACCGCATCCGGACAAAGGCCTGGCTTTCATCGACTACCTGATGCGCCCCGAAGTCATCGCCCCGGTCAGCGATCACCTGTCCTACCCCAACGGTAACCGCAGCGCGACGCCGCTGGTGGCCGAAGCGACCCGCAGCAACCCGGCCGTCTACCCGTCCGCCGAAGCCCTGGCCACGTTGTTCACCCTCCAGCCCCTGCCGCCAGCCACCGAACGGGTGCGCACGCGGGTCTGGAGCAAAGTGAAGAACGGCCAATAAAACGCAATCGATCCTGTCCCTTGTGAATTAACGATTCGATGAATATGAGAGAAACGATGAAACCACGTGCCCGCGACTTGAACATCCAGTTCGGCCAACTGCAACCCGGCCCCCTCAATGCCATCACTGATGTGCCAGGCGTGCGCGTCGGCCACAGCGATGTGCGCGGACGCACCGCCAGCGGCCGGGACATCTTCACCGGTGTCACCCTGATCGAACCGCGTGCCGGGTCGACCAATCAGCAACCGTGTTTTGCCGGCGTCCATGTGCTCAACGGCAATGGCGATGCCACCGGTCTTGAGTGGATTCGCGAAGCCGGGCTACTGACCAGCCCGATTGCCTTCACCAATACCCACAGCCTGGGCGTGGTACGTGATGCGCTGATTGCGCTGGATCGTGAAACCCAACCCGACGACGGCCGACTTTACTGGAACATGCCGGTGGTGCTGGAGACTTACGACGGCCTGCTCAGCGACATCAACGGCTTTCATGTGAAGCCCGAACACGTGGCCCAGGCGCAACGCAACGCAGTGAGCGGCGCGGTAACGGAAGGCGCCGTGGGCGGCGGCAGCGGGATGATCTGCCACGAATTCAAGGGCGGCATCGGCACCTCCTCGCGGCAATTGAGCAAGGCGCAGGGCGGCTGGACCGTCGGCGCCATCGTCCAGGCCAACCATGGCATTCGCAACGAATTGCGCGTCGATGGTTACCCGGTCGGGCGATACATGGAAAAAGCCGACTCGCCGTTTCTCAGGGCATCGCTGCCTCATCCGGGGATGGGTTCGATCGTCGTTTGCCTGGCCACCGATGCGCCGTTGCTACCGCACCAATGCACGCGTCTGGCACAGCGCGCCAGCCTGGGCCTTGCCCGCACCGGCGGCGGCAACGAAGACCACAGCGGCGACATTTTCATCGCCTTCGCCACCGGTAACCAGCACGTTCCGCCAGCCGCCTATGAAGGCAAAGGCGCGCCAACCTGCGACAACTTGCGCATGGTCAACAATGACCACATCAGCGAGTTGTTCCTCGCCGCGACGGAAGCGGTCGAAGAAGCCATCATCAACGCCCTGCTGGCCGCTGAAACGACGGAAGGCAACGGTCACGCCGTACCGGGCCTGGATGAGAAAACACTGCTCAAGGCTCTGCGTCAGGCTGGATGGCCGGGAGATACGACAGCCAGTCTCTAAACGCGCGGTTTAAGCATGACGCCCGGTGCAACGCATCGGGCGTCCATTGCTTACTGCTCCAGCACCACCAGCGGCACGTCTTTCGTCACGATGTAAGTCGCCAGTTCCGAGGCTTTGCCGTCACCAACGTTCTTGGCAATGTGCGCGGTGCCGGCGGGGATGTACAAGGAATCGCCCGCCTTGAGCGTGACCGGTGCCTGCCCTTCCAGCTGATACTCGAACGTACCCGAGATGACGTGGGCCACTTCAACCCCTGGATGAGAATGCTTGGGGGAGGCCACGCCCGCATCGAAATCAACCAGAACCTGAATCACTTCACGCCCGGAGACGTCGAGGTCCTGACGCAACAGATCCGTGCGATGCAGCCCTGCTTGCCAGCTTTTTGCCGGCGCCGCTTTCCCGGGAGCCTTCACGTCTTCGGCATGAGAGAAACTCGCGAATGCGCTGAGCGATACGACGGCAGCCAGGGCGATGCCGAGCCTGCCAGGGATGTTACGAGGATTGATACGGGACATCTCGACTCTCCAATAGGTGCACGGCAAGGCCGGCGAGAGCTGCATTACGAGGTCGCTGTGTATCGCACAAGTGTCAAACAAGCTTGAATTTGTATGCCAGGTTGGCTGCTGGCACCGGGGATACGTTCAGATACAAACCTGGGCGTACACGTCAGTGCGGTACGCCCAATTTGGTCACGATATCTTCTGGCTTCAGCTGACGTCCGTCCGTCGAAACCAACTGCAGTTTCTGAAGTGGCTTGCGGTCTTTTGCATCGACCATCACTGACCCAGGTTCGCCGGGTTCGTACAAAAACTCGTTGCCCCATTGCGACAGCGCAATCAGCACGGTCTGCAACGCCCTGCCCTTTTCGGTCAACACGTACTCCTTGTAAATACTCCCGTCAGCCGCCGGTTCCATGCGCATCACACCCTCTGCCACCAGGCTTTTGAGCCGGGTGCTCAAAATGTTTTTCGCGACATCCAGGCTTTTCTGAAAATCACTGAAGCGCTTCGTGCCCGAAAGCGCATCACGGATGATTAGCAACGACCACCAATCGCCAATGAGATCCAGGGATCGAGCGACGGGACAGGGACTGCCCTGCAAACTTTTGCGCTTCACGTCAATAAACCTCCAGCAGAAAAGGCCGCCGAAACTGACGCGCATCCGTCGGTCCGGCAGGTGGTTGCATAATACAACCACGGGTGGTAGAAATAACACCACTTGGTTTCATCATGAAACCACGAATCTGTTCTCAGATAGCTCACAGCTGTGCCAGACGCACAGTCACTTCGTCATCAATGGTTGCATGATAAAACCGTAGGAGAGTCCCCATGAAACTGACTGGAAAAACTGCATTCATCACCGGCGGCAACAGCGGCCTGGGCCTGGCCACCGCCAGACTGTTCATTGCCGAAGGCGCAAAAGTGGCGATCACCGGTCGCAGTCAAAAAACCCTGGATGAAGCCAGGGAAGCACTCGGCCCAAACCTGCTGGCAATCAAGGCCGACCTGACGAATGTGAGCGAGATCGAACGCGCCGTCACCGAGGCGGTCGCTGCTTTCGGCAAGCTGGATATTGTCTTCGCCAATGCCGGCATTGCCGGGCAAACCCCGGTTGGCGGCACCTCGCTGGAAACCTTCCAGAACATTATCCAGACCAACCTCACCGGCACGTTTTTCACCGTGCAAGCGACCGAGCCGCACCTCAATCCGGGTGCCTCGATCATCTTGAACGGGTCGGTGCATGCCATCCTCGGGTGGCCGGGCTACAGCGCCTACGCGGCCAGTAAAGCCGCGGTTCGCGCCATGACACGTGTGATGGCCGCCGAATTTGCGCCACGGGGTATTCGCGTCAATCAGATTACCCCTGGCGCGACGCGCACACCGGTATGGAACCCTCACGCCGTCAAGGTTGGCATGGATGCGCTGGAGGAAAAACTGATCACCACCATTCCGCTGGGCCGCATCGGTGAAGCCGATGAAGTCGCCTCCGTCGCGCTGTTCCTCGCCTCCAGCGATTCTTCAAACGTGGTCGGCGCAGAGATCGTCGTCGATGGCGCTGCTACCAGTTCACCCATGGGCGCACCTGCTCACCGGAAAAACTGGCAGGCGTAACGAAAAGGTGAGGACGTTGCGCGCAGCTTGTGTAGCTCGCAGGCTGCACCGCGTTGTAATGGATAGCATTTTTCCATCCTGTGGACGTACCTCAAGGATGAAATCGGTCTAAAAATCCAGAGGCGCGTTTCGCAAGCTTTGCTAATCTGAATTTTGTAGGTGAAGACGCAGACTGATGCGCAAGAGGATAGCGAGAAAGCGTGGGGCGCGCTCCTAAGGGTACACGGTTAGAAAGATCTCCGAGGTGAGATCCAGCCCTTATGCCGTGTGAAGCAAGACAGCACAAGACTGTTCTGTCAGAAGCCTGATAAATCTCGTAAGCCAGAGACCAGCGCTGGCCACCTACTCGATTCCCAAAGCCCGCCTTGTGCGGGCTTTTTCGTTTTGCTCCGCGGTAAAGCCGGAAGTCGAAGACCTTCCAAGTCATTCGACCATTCGTCGACAAGACCCTTTACGCCCTATTGACTTCGTTTGGCGTCTGCGCGAATATTATTTCCATCGGATGCGATCTAAACGCATACGACCAACAAACTTAATCGAACGTTACGTTGAGGATTCACCCCATGAGCAAGATCGAAAAAGTACTGGCCTCCGGCAAAACCCACACCACCCTGAGCAGCGCCGGCGTCACGTCGCGTGGCCATAACGGCACGCTCGATATCGTGCTGACATCGCCGGGCAGCGACAAGCCAGTCCATGAATTCAAAGGCACCCAACCGCACCCCAAAGCCGAGCAACTGTTTGCTGGCGCATGGTCGGCCTGCTATATCGCCGCCGTCGGCCTGGCCGCCAAGCAGCGCAACGTCGAGCTTCCCTCCGACCTGTCCGTCGATATCGAAGTCGACCTGGGCCAGACCGGCGACGCTTACTTCCTGCAAGCACGCCTGACACTGCGCGCTCCGGGTCTGGATCATGCTGTAGCAACAGAAATCGCCCACGCTGCTGACCAGATCTGCCCGTACTCCAAGGCAACCCGCGGAAACATTGACGTGGCGCTGAACGTTCTCACGGCTTGAAGCAGCCTTTGAATTTCTAGAAGCGCCATATATATCGCATGCGATACACGCGCATGCGATAACAAAATCTAAATAACGCATTCAGGTAATCCCCCATGAGCAAGATCGAAAAAGTACTGGCCACCGGCAAAACCCACACCACCGCCAGCAGCACCGGCAACACCTCGCGCGGCCACAATGGCAGCCTCGACATCGCGCTCTCGTCGCCCGGCAACACAACGCCTGCGCACGTGTTTGCCGCCACCCAGCCTCACCCGGCTGCCGAGCAACTGTTCGCCGGCGCCTGGTCGGCCTGCTACACCGCCGCCGTCGGGCTGGTGGCCAATGATCTGAATGTGGTGCTGCCGTCCGATATGTCCGTCGACATCGAAGTCGATGTGGGCCAGACCGGTCAGGACTACTTCCTTCAAGCTCGCTTGACCCTGCGCGTTCCCGGCCTGTCGGACGATATCGCAAAGACGCTGGCGCACACCGCCGACCAGATCTGCCCGTACTCGAAGGCAACTCGGGGCAATATCGACGTGGACTTGAAGGTCCTCACGGCTTGATGCAGCGCACGGCGGGTTCGGCATCCTGTGTCGAACCCGTCACCTGCCGTTGATCACACACCCACTTAGAGCACTTACGACACCATCGCACACGAGGTATATTTGAAGATTGCGCGACAGCAGTCTTCGACGAACGAGGCTTCCATGAAATCCACCCAAGACGCCGTACCCGCCGACCTGAAACTTTCCGATTTTCTGTGTTTTGCGGTCTATTCAACCAACCTCGCGTTCGGCAAGGCGTACAAGCCGATCCTCGAACGACTGGGCCTGACCTACACGCAATACATCACCATCGTCGCGCTGTGGGAGCAGGACAACCAGACCGTCGGCAGCCTTGGCGAAAAGCTGTTTCTTGAATCGAACACGCTCACGCCGATCCTGAAAAAGCTCGAAGCGATGGGTTTCCTGCAACGCCAGCGCGATCCTGAAGACGAACGTCAGGTGCGAATCAACCTGACGAAACAAGGCAAGGCGTTGCGCGAAGATCAGCCGGAAACCGGGCTGTCCGGCGCGACGGGGCTGACGCAAGAAGAGTTCACGCAACTGCAGAAGTCGATCGTGACGCTGCGCAACAACCTGATCAAATCAATGAACACTGAGGAGTAAGCAATGACCACGCACACTGAAACTGCACTTCTGGCCGGTGGCTGCTTCTGGGGCATGCAGGATTTGCTGAGGAAACAACCCGGCGTGCTGTCGACGCGAGTGGGTTACTCCGGCGGCGATGTGCCCAACGCCACTTACCGCAACCATGGCACTCACGCCGAAGCGATTGAGATTGTGTTCGACCCGAACATCACCAGCTATCGGCAGATCCTCGAGTTTTTCTTCCAGATTCATGATCCGTCGACCGCCAATCGTCAGGGTAACGACATCGGCCTCAGCTACCGCTCGGCGATTTTCTACCTGAACGAAGAGCAGAAGGCAGTGGCCGAGGACACGGTGGCCGATGTCGATGCCTCCGGCCTTTGGCCCGGCAAGGTCGTGACTGAAATCGTGCCCGCCGGCCCGTTCTGGGAAGCAGAGCCGGAGCATCAGGACTACCTGGAAAGATTGCCCAACGGCTACACCTGCCACTTCATTCGGCCAAACTGGAAACTACCGAAACGCGCCTTATGAAAAAAATCCCCGGGAGCCAGTGTCGACTCCCGGGGATTTTTTTAGGCATGATCACCATGTCGAGCCATAGGGTCGAACCTTCGTCCGGAATCGAATAGGCAATGTCGATGCCGTTCCCACGGGAAACCGCTGGAGGCCTATCGGCACATCCCCTTCAATCTCGATGAACTGGCGCTGGATGCCGCCGCGCGCGGCCTGGGGGTGGCCGTGACTGACCTGACCCTGGCTGAAGAGTCGATTGAGCGTGGTTTGCTGGTTGTCCCGTTCGGGTTACCGCTGAAAACCCGGGGCGTTTATTCGCTGTGCCTGCAACCTTCGGCGGCGTCTCATCCCGCGTGCGCGCAGGTGATGCAATGGTTTTCCGCGCAGGCTCAATAGCCCCCATTCCTATGTGGGAGCAAGCCTGCTCGCGATAGCGGTTTGTCAGTCAAAAAATTGATAACTGTCACACCGCTATCGCGAGCAGGCTCACTCCCACAGGGGTACTGCGTTTATTCAGGAATTGCGGCTGCTTGCTGAACCACACCGCGCTCTTCCAGCAAACGCACAAACATCGTCAGGCTCTGCGACACCGTGCCCCTGCGCCACACCAGCCAGGTGCGCAAATAACGGAACGATTGCGACAACGGCCAGATGCTCACGGTGGAGCAGCCCGGCATGCTTTCGAGCATGCTGCGCGGCATCAGCGCCAGGCCGGCACCGGCGCTGACACAGGCCAGCATGCCGTGATAGGACTCCATCTCGAAAATCTTGCCGGGCACCGCCGCGTCGTTGGCAAACCAGCTTTCGAAGTGGTGGCGGTAGGAGCAATTGGAACGGAAGGCGTAGATGTTTTCGCCGTTCACATCCTGCGCACGCTGGATGGGGGAATGGTGCAGCGGTGCGATCAGTACCATCTCTTCCTCGAAGGCCGGCACGCCCTCCAGCGCCGGGTGCAACACCGGGCCGTCGACAAACGCAGCAGCCAATCGCCCCGACAACACGCCATCGATCATGGTCCCGGAAGGTCCGGTGGACAGGTCCAGTTCGACCTTGGCGTGCTTCTGGTTATAGGCGGCCAGCAGTTCCGGAATGCGCACCGCCGCCGTGCTTTCCAGCGACCCCAGCGGAAACGATCCTTGCGGTTCTTCACCGGCGACCGTCGCCCTGGCTTCCTGGACCAGATCAAGAATTCGCCGGGCATAGTCGAGAAAGCTCCAACCGGCCGGTGAAAGGCGCAGGCGGCTTTTCTCGCGGATAAACAAGTCCACGCCCAAATCCAGCTCAAGCTGTTTAATGCGCGTCGTCAGGTTCGATGGCACCCGATGGATATGCTGGGCGGCCACGCTGATGCTGCCGTGCTCGGCGACAGCTTTGAAGATTTCGAGCTGAACCAGATCCAAGTCATTCTCCAAACGTGAACGATATGCTCAGTATTATTCAGTTTCCAGAAAATTAACACCGCCGTAATCTGAGCACATCCCCACCTCGCAGGACGGTGCCATGACCAACGTTTCCAGCCTTACCCATGCCATTTCGATCAACCCCGCCAATGGCGAGCAGATTGGTCACTATGCGTTTGAATCCGATTCTGCGCTGCAAGCCGCACTGGCGCGAGCCGCGACCGGGTTCCGCGCCTGGCGCAGCAAGCCGGTGGCGCAACGTGCGCAGTTGCTGATCGTTCTGGCCAAGGCCTTGCGTGACAACTCGGCAGCCATGGCCAACATGATCACCCTGGAAATGGGCAAGCCGATCACCCAGGCCCGTGGCGAAATCGAAAAATGCGCGCAACTGTGCGAGTGGTACGCCGAACACGGCCCGGCCATGCTCAACGCCGAATCGACACTGGTTGAAGGTGGCAAAGCGCGCATTGAATACCGCCCACTCGGCCCGATTCTCGCGGTGATGCCGTGGAACTTCCCGATCTGGCAGGTCCTGCGCGGTGCCGTTCCAGCGTTGATCGCCGGCAACACCTACGTGCTCAAGCATGCACCCAACGTGATGGGCAGCGCCTACTTGCTGCTTGAAGCCTTTAAGCAAGCCGATTTCCCTGAAGGCGTGTTCGAAGTCATCAACGTCACACCAGAAGGTGTTTCCACGGCGATCAAAGACTCGCGCATCGCAGCGGTCACCCTCACCGGCAGCGTGCGCGCCGGCATGGCCATCGGCGCGCAGGCCGGGGCAGCATTGAAAAAATGCGTCCTGGAGCTGGGCGGTTCCGACCCGTTCATCGTGCTCAACGATGCCGACCTCGACGAAGCGGTCAAAGCCGCCGTGATTGGTCGCTATCAAAACACCGGGCAAGTCTGCGCGGCGGCCAAGCGCCTGATTGTCGAGCAAGGCATCGTCGAGGAATTCACGCGCAAGTTCGTCGAAGCGACCGGCAAACTGGTGGTCGGTGATCCGCTGGCGAGCGAGACTTACATCGGCCCGATGGCACGCTTCGATCTGCGTGATGAACTGGATCAACAGGTACGCGACACTCTGGAAGAAGGCGCGACGTTGTTGATGGGCGGCAAAAAGGCTGAAGGCCCGGGCAATTTCTACGAGCCGACGGTCTTTGCAAACGTCACTGACCAGATGACCTCGTTCAAGCAGGAACTGTTTGGCCCAGTGGCTTCGATCATCACCGCTCGCGATGCAGCCCATGCGCTGGAACTGGCGAACGACAGTGAGTTCGGCCTCGCCGCGACGATCTACACGCGCAATGTCGAACTGGCCGAGCAAATGACCAGCGAACTGGAAACCGGTGGCGTGTTCATCAATGGCTACTGCGCCAGCGATCCGCGCGTGACCTTCGGCGGTGTGAAGAAAAGCGGTTTTGGTCGTGAGTTGTCGCACTTCGGCGTTCGCGAGTTCTGCAACGCGCAGACCGTGTGGCTGGACCGCCGTTGATCGCCTCCGGTTGCCTGGGTGTCGTTTAACACCCAGGCAACTGCGTTTTATTCGTTGAGGTAATACACCTTGTTGACGATCATCCAGCGCTCCCTGATCTTCAGTAACGACAGATAATCCGTGAACCGCATGTCGAGATAGTCATCAATGACTTTCACGGCGGCGGCATCGCCCGTCACATCAACGCTAACGGTTTGCCAGAACGGATCGACGCCCTTGGCCGCCGGTCCCTCGGCCTTGATCGCGCTGATAAAGTCATTCAACGACAACCATTCCAGTTCGTTGTGATAGTGACCGATGATGCGACAGTCGGGATGAAACGCCTGCCGCAGCAGCACTTCGTCGGCGAATACCATCCCTTCCACGTAATTGCGCACCACAATGCTGATGAGCTCTTTGTCCAGCGTTTGAGCCGTCATGTCATGCCTCCAACTGACTCATGCCACCTGAAAAGTCTAGCACCGCGTTTCGGTCAACCACCCCGGCGGCGACTATGCTGTTGAAGGCCAACTCTGCGGGAGGATTTGAAGATGTCGTTGACGCTTTACTACCATCCGTTGTCGTCGTACTGCCACAAGGTGCTGATCGCGCTGTATGAAAACGCTTCCGACTTCGACAGGCGAATCATCGATCTGGGGGACGTAGCGCAGCGAGCAGAGCTTCAGGCGCTGTGGCCGCTCGGCAAGTTCCCGGTCATCCATGACGCCGCTCGCCAGCGAACGGTGCCGGAATCCACCATCATCATCGAATACCTGGACCGGTTTTTCCCGGGCGCCAACGCGCTGATTCCCGGCGATTGGGACAGCGCCTTGGAGGTTCGGCTGTGGGACCGGTTTTTCGACAACCATGTTCAGGGGCCGATGCATCAGATTGTTGTTGATCGCCTGCGCTCTGCCCACGGTGATCTGACCAGGGAACGCGCCGCGCTGGACACGGCGTATGGCATTCTCGAACATCAGATGGCTTCGCGGATATGGGCGGCCAGCGCAGATTTCAGCCTGGCCGATTGCGCGGCGGCCCCGGCCTTGTTCTATGCCAGCACACTTCAGCCGTTCCATGACGATCATCATCACTTGCAGGCTTATTTCGAGCGGTTGATGGCACGGCCGTCAGTGCGACGAGTCCTTGACGAAGCCAAGCCCTACTTCTCGATGTTTCCGTTCGCCGAGGCCATCCCGGAGCGGTTTCGCTAGCGCACTCATTTGACGATATCGATCAATTGCTCGCGCTGCGCCCCCGTCAGCATCGGTCCGAAACCGGCACCGGCATTGTCTGCCATGTAGCGCGGATTGCCGGTGCCGGGAATCACACAGGTCACCGCCGGGTGGGCCAGGAGGAACTTCAGCGCCATTTGCGCCCAACTGTTGACCCTGACATCCGCCGCCCAGCGCGGTAACGGTTTGCCCTGCAAGCGGGCGAGCAAGCCACCGCCGCCGAACGGCCGATTACAGATCACCGCCACGCCACGCTCGCGGCACAGGGGCAGGATGCGTTTTTCGACGCCGCGATCATCCAGGGCATAGTTGATCTGCAAAAAATCCAGCGCCTCGACCTTGAGCACCGCTTCCACCTCGTCATACGCCGACGCGGTGTAATGGGTGATGCCGATGTAGCGGATGCGCCCTGCTTTCTTCCATTCACGCAAGGTCGGCAGATGGGTTTGCCAGTCCAGCAAATTGTGGATTTGCATCAAGTCGATGCGGTCGGTTTGCAGCAACTTGAAGGACTGCTCCATCTGCGCGATGCCCTCTTCGCGGCCACGGGTCCACACTTTGGTGGCCAGAAAGGCCGGCGAGCGCGGTTCATGGATCGACAGCAATTCACCGGTCGTCTGCTCGGCGCGACCGTACATGGGCGAGCTGTCGATGACCGTCCCACCCTTCTCGAACAACGCGCGCAGCACCGCGGGCAGTTGTTTGTAGGCCGCACTGGAAGGCTCGACATCGAACCCGCGATACGTCCCCAACCCGACGATGGGCAATGGCTCGTTGCTGGAAGGTATGGGCCGGGTCAGCATGTTCTTGCCTCCTGTTTCCGTCGCCGGCGCAGATGCTGCAAAGGCCGGATCGAAGGTGAAAACCGCCGAAGCACCGGCAACCAGCGCGAGCAGTTGTCGACGCGTGTACCCATCAGTGTGGCTCATGGAATGGCCCTCGACCGATGAACTAGACTCTGGCTCCTATCCAGTGGATTGCATCCCTCAGCCCAGAGCCGTCAATGTTGCCCACTAAAGTTAGCCGAATGCCACGAATCCTGATGTACATCGTCGTCATCCTGGCAGCGTTGTACCTGACGCTTTGTGCCGCGCTGTTCCTGTTTCAGCGCGCGCTGATCTACTACCCGCGGCCCAGCGCCATCCAGACGCCGGAATCGGTTCTGATGCTGGCGGTCGAAGATGCGCAAGTGCAGGTGTCCGTCAGGCCGCACGACGGGCCCAAGGCGTTGATCTATTTCGGCGGCAATGCCGAGGATGTGTCGCGCAACCTTCCCGAATTTGCGCAGGCGTTTCCCGACTATGCGATCTACTTGCTGCACTATCGAGGCTACGGTGCAAGCTCGGGCTCGCCGTCCGAAGAGGCAATCCAGCGTGATGCCATGACCCTGTTTGACAAGGTCTACGACAGCCACCCGCAAATCGCCGTGGTGGGTCGTAGCCTCGGATCAGGCGTCGCCGTACGCCTCGCCAGTCAACGTCCGGCGTCAAGCCTGATTCTGGTTACGCCCTACAACAGCCTGGAAGACCTCGCCGTTCGCCAGTTCCCGTGGTTTCCGGTGAGGTGGTTGCTACAGGAACGGTTTGAATCATGGCGGTACGCGGCGCACATCACGATACCGACGCTGTTGATCGTGGCCGAACAGGACGAAGTCATACCGCGCGCCAGCACCGAACAGCTCTACACCCACTTCGCCAAAGGCGTGGCCACGCTGCAGGTCATCCGTGGTGTAGGCCACAACTCAATCTCCGAGAGTCCCGAATACTTGCCGTTGCTGGGCACCGGGCTGTGATGACAAGCGATGCGGTGATAGAGCCCATCGATCATTCAGTCATAAACAGTGATTGGACGGCCGGTCACCTTGCTCTTAGCCTGCGCCCGACCGGCTATCAACTATCTGGATCACACGTATTTTCCGTAGGCAGGACACCATGATCGTCAGACCCAAACCGAACTTCCTCAACATCATGAGTGCGATCAAGGGCTCGATCGCCAAACGGATTGCCCTGCGCTGCCTGATGGTGACGCTGCTTGCGTCGGTGATCGTGCTGGTCGAGACCTTGCACCCCAGCTACTTCTCCAAGGTCAGCGCGACACCGTTCACGCTGCTGGGCCTGTCGCTCTCGATCTTCATGAGTTTTCGCAACAACGCCTGTTATGACCGCTGGTACGAAGGACGCAAGGCCTGGGGTGACGTGATGGTCGCCATCCGCTCGATGATCCGCGAAACCAGGATCATCCAGGACGCAAACGAGCGTCGCACACTCCTTCGTCATCTGTGCGGGTTTGCCCACGCGCTCAACGCGAAGCTGCGCCTGGAAAATGAGCTCGCGGCCAGTGGCCGCTGGCTCGACGTCGTGCCGGAAGACAACACACCAGACTTCAGCGGACACCTATTGCAGCAGGTCGGGCAGCAATGTTCGACACTCAGCGAATCAGGGGTGATCAACGAATGGCGCTACACCATCATGAGCAATCACCTGACTCACCTGACCCAGGCGCAGGCCACCTGCGAACGTATCAAACATACGCCGCTGCCGTTCGCCTATACCTTGTTGCTGCACCGAACCAGCTACCTGTTCTGCTTCCTGCTGCCCTTCGCGATGGCCGAGCCCCTGGGCTGGCTGACACCGATTTTCACCGCGATTGTCAGCTACACCTTTTTCGGCCTGGATGCGATTGGCGATGAGTTGGAGGACCCGTTTGGACGCGATGAAAATGACCTGCCAATCGATGCCATCGTGCGCACTATCGAGCGGGAGATCCTTGCGGCACTGGGAGAAACCCCACTGCCTCCCGTGCTCAAGCCAGTGGATTTTGTGTTGGGGTGATAACACCTGACGGCAGCGCTACTACCTCGCCATAGATTACAATATTGCAAGTTTGATTCTCAATTACAGTAACGCTTATAGACCTGTTCCTTATTAAGTCCCGCGCATTAGTTATAGCGCCGTGAAAGCAGAGGCTTGAACTTTATCCCAACCCCATTTGTTGGGGCATTGCAAATCACCACTCAGGCACGCATGACTATTAATACTTTAAAAAGTTTAAATCATCCGACGAAATAAAATTCCTTATAGAAAACAATCTATTACGCACTGCCGAACTCACTATTGGATAAAAGGCATGTTTTTTGGCGAGGAACGTTTGACAGGGCGCCAAGACTGGTTGATAACTACACGGGTCCATTAGAACAGGGCGCGAGCGCATATTACTCGCTTCTCGCTGTTCCCCGGACAACTTGAAAATGACTAGTCTCAGGCCCTTGCATGGACCGTGCGGTAGCTTTGCCAACGGCAAATTGCCACCCTCCTAAACCCAATATGCCATCTCAGATATAACCCAGTTACTTACCTCATTGTTACATGGACGCAACAGTGCATGACTCACTATTGATACACGCCCAAGCAAACAACATAAAAATTATAATACTGCCCAACCTAACACTTTTCGGGACGCCTATAGAGCCACTGCCTGCCTAAACTTTCGATAATTACGGAGTTTACCAGCATGTCTGCAATCAGTTGCGAACGTTCCGCCTGGTACCTGCTGCAATGCAAACCTCACCAGGATGAACGAGCCCGTATCAACCTGATTCAACAGAACTATGTCGTGTTCCATCCTCATCTGATAAGTGATCGCATCATTCGTGGCAAACAACAGCGGGTGCGTGAATCACTTTTCCCCGGTTATCTGTTCATCCATCTTGGCGGCAACGACAACTGGGCGCCCATACGCTCCACTCGCGGCGTCAGTCGTATCGTCGAATTCAATCATGGTCCCGCGACGGTGTCCGAGAACGTCATCGAGCACCTGCGTGCGCGCTGTTTCGAATCATCGATTCCCCATGATGCGCCGCCCCTGACGCCCGGAGACCACCTGCAAATAATCCGCGGACCGCTGTCGACACTTGAGGGCGTTTTCATCGCTGCGCATGGGGCCGAGCGCGTGATGATCCTGCTGCAATTTCTGAATCGCGAGCAGCCTATCTGTGTGCCCTTAAGTGACCTCGAACGCCAGCACACCGCGTTGCAGCTCAATATTTGACTGATTGATTATTCCAGGAGCCATCACATGGCCTTGAAATCACGTTGCCTTATTGCACTGATCACGGCCTCGCTGTACCCCTCAATGGCCTGGAGCATTCGCCCGGCGCCGATCGATCTATACGGGTTGGACTTCACACCGACCTTCCAGTTTTCAGAAAGTTATGACGATAATTTCCGGGAGCTGGAAAGCAACAAGCAGTCTTCCATGATCACCCAGTTGCTGCCCTCCTTCGAGCTCAAGGCCGAAGATCGCAACAGCGCCACGCGATTAATCTGGCAACCCTCCCGGCATATTTACCACGACGAACCGGATGCTTCGTACACGGCTCAACGGGTGCGGGGGGAAAGCATTATGGAGTTCACTGACAGGCACCGACTGAAACTTGAAGCCGACTACCATAAATACCAGACCACGGAATCAACGGCAGTCGAAGGCGTCAACGACAAGCTCAACAACAAACTCGTGGGCGGCCTCTACACCTACGGAGCCAAGAGCGCTGACAATCAGATCGATTTCGGCGCCAATTACGATGAACTTCGCTACGACAATGCCGACGGCATCAACAACGACAAAGAGCGCAATACCACCGGCCTGACCACCACCTGGTATCACCGCATCGGCAGCAATACCCGCAGCCTGCTGGAATACGATCACACCCGTTTTGATTACCTGCAATCCAACAGTCCGCGCAGCAGTAATTCCGATGCCGTCCTCGCCGGCGCCGTTTGGGACATCACCGCTCGCACCACCGGTAAAGTCCGCGTCGGTTATGAGAAAAAGAACTTCGATAGCAGCCAATCCAACGACCTTAACAACCCCACCTGGCAAATAGACCTGCAATGGAAGCCACGCACTTATTCGACATTCACCTTCGTTGCCCGCCAGGCCCTCGCCGAAGGCGATGATGGCGCCGAGGCCGTCAAGTCGACCTTTACCCAGGTCGGTTGGCGCCACGGCTGGACCGAGCGGATCACCACGGTGGCCGAAGCCGGGATCGGTCGATATGTCTACGAAGGCCAAACTCGCACGGACAACCTTCAGGACTACAACCTGGCCGTGATGTACGCGATGCGTCGCTGGCTGGATATCGAACTCGGTTATCGATTCCGCGATAACAGCTCCGATGCCGAAGATCAAAGTTTCACCCGCAATGTGGTGCACATCAGCTTCAACATAAGCCTCTAAGAGGGTTTAGACATGAACTCACAGACGCTTGGCTTGTTATTTGCGCTGGCGGTTCTACCCAATACGTATGCAGCAGACCCCGGGACCCAATACAAACTGGCCGCCGGCGATGTCTTGCGCATCACCGTGTTTGGCGAACCGGAGTTGAGCCTGAAAAGAATCCGCCTCAGCGACGCCGGCACGTTTTCCTACCCGTTCCTGGGTGAGATATCCGCGAAGGGCCTGACACCCGGTCAAGTTGAAAAGATCATCGTCGACGGACTTAAACAAGGTTATCTGATCGACCCGAAAGTCAGCTTGAGCCAGATCGAATACCGTTCGTTCTACATCAATGGCGAAGTTCAGAAACCTGGCAGCTACCCCTTCGTTCCGGGCCTGACACTGGAGAAAGCCATTGCCCTGGGCGGCGGCTTGACGGAGCGAGCCTCGATCAAACGCGTGACCATCGTGCGCGGTGATGGCGGCGCCACGCTCACCGACGAAGTCACGCGCAGCACCACGATTGCCCCCGGCGACACCATTTCCATTGCTCAAGGGTTCTTCTGATCATGGACAATAGCCCCAGCACCTACGTCGAACGTCCTCTTCAAACGCATCTGCATCAGCAGAACAGCGAAGACCAGGACACTATTGATCTGCTTAACGTCTGGCGGGTGATCTGGCGCGCCAAATGGAGCATCGGCTGGCTGGTCCTGCTGTGCTGTGCGTTGGCGGCGGTCGTGGTCAGCACTCTTATTACGCCGCAGTACATCGGCAGTACCACCTTGCTGTTCAACGATAAAACGCCGCCGGTGGTGTCCTTCCAGCAGGTCAAGGATTCAGGCAGCACCGCAACCGAATATTTGCAGACCCAACAGGCGCTCCTGCAATCGCGGGACCTTGCCGAACGCGCGGTGAGAAAACTCAACCTGACGACCAACCCGGTCACAGACCCACGTCAGCAGCCGAAATCCTGGTTCAACCCACGCCAATGGCTGGCGGACCTTGAACTTGACCAATGGCTGCCAGGGTTGAGCAAGTTGATACCGGTGAAAAATCCACCCACCGAGGAGGACATTTTCAACGAGGTCACGCAGAACCTCATGCTCCATACCAACGTCAAATTCGTCGGCAAAAGCCAGTTGCTTCAAATCGACGTCGAACTGCCTGACCCGGATCTCGCGGCGGCTGTCGCCAACTCGCTGGCCCAGAGCTTTACCGACAGCCAGCTCGACACCAGCGAGAAATCATCGCAGACCCTCACGGCCTGGATGAACACACGACTGATCAACCTGCGCGACAACTTGCGTGCGGCCGAGAAAAAGCTTCAGGGCTACCGGGAAGAGCAAGGCCTGGTTGACGTTGGCGGTGTCGCCACCATCAGCGCCAACGAACTGGAAATGACCGGCAATCGCATGGTCGACGCCCGTCGCAACCGTGCCGAAGCAGAGAGCGAATACCGCCAGGCGAAGGCCCTGAGCAATGGCGACCTGAGCCGATTGTCCAGTGTGCCGGCGGTCTTGAGTAACCCGTTGGTCCAGCAATTCCAGGCGGACCGAGCCAAGGCGCAAGCCAAGGTCGATGAGCTGTCGGCTCGTTACGGTCCGAAACACCCGAGCCTGATTGCCGCACAGTCCGATTTGCGCGCCGCCACCACCAGCCTGCAACTGCAGGTGCAACAGGTGGTCGCCGGGATCGAGCGGCAATACCAGCTGGCCACGGCCAGTGAGGCCTCGCTGCGCCAATCCTTCAACAGTAACAAATCGCAGATCCAGGACATTGCCCGCAAGGAATTCCAGTTGCGTGAGTTCCAGCGCGAAGTCGACAGCACCCGCGCGCTGTATGAAACCTTCGTCACTCGCTTGAAGGAAACCGCAGCCACCGCCGACATGGACTCCACCAAAGTGCGCATCGTCGACCCGGCTATTGTGCCGGTGGAAGCGAGCAAACCGCGCAAAACCCTGATTGTCGGGATCGTCGGCTTGCTCGCGGCGATGATCGGTGTCGCGCTGGCATTGCTTCAGGACAAACTGAGCAATACCTTCAAGACCGACGAGTCGATCGAAAGCACGCTTAACATTCCGCTGCTCAGCGTAGTGCCTTTGGTCGTGAAGAAAAGTCGCCGGCAACTGGCGCGGTTGTTCGAAGACAATGACAACCCGCGTTTCTCCGAGACCATTCGCAACCTGCGCACCTGGCTGATGTTGCAAAGCAGTGATATGCCGTCGCAAGTGGTGCTGGTCACCTCGACCGTTGCCGGCGAAGGCAAAAGCACCATCGCCAACAACCTGGCCAGCTCGCTCACCCCGCTGGAGCGGGTGCTGCTGATCGACGCCGACATGCGCCAGCCGACGCTCTCGCTGAATTTCGATTTTCCACCTGAAAGTCCGGGACTGGCCAATGTGATTGCCGGCACTGCCCGACTGGAAGATTGCATCGTCTCGGTGGGCAATCTGGACATGTTGCCGGCCGGAAGCATGACACCTCCCGCTCTGGATCTGTTCGGCGCGCCGCGCCTGCCTTCCCCTGCGGACACCAACGACTCGGCGAATCAGCCGCCGCCGCAGGACCTGCTCAGCTCACCGCGGATGGCGCGCATGCTTGAAGTGCTCAAGACGCGTTACCGGCACATCATTATCGACTCACCACCAGCAGAAATGATCAGCGATGCGTTGTTATTGGCCAGGCATTCGGATGCCGTGATCTATGTGGTCAAGGCCGACAGCACGCCGATCAATCAGGTGCAGAGAAGCATTGCGGTGTTGCAGCAAAGCCACGTTCCGGTATTTGGCGCCGTGCTCAATCAGGTCGATCTGCGCAAGGCACGCAAGTACGGCTACAACCATTCACGCCCGTTCTACAACTACGATTTCGTGCCCAGGTAACTCGATACCACGCTTGTCGCTGCACCTTCCTGCACCCTCAACATCACTTGCATCACCTCCGCCGAGCTTAGGACTACCCGGCGGGAGCCACGCCGTGTCTCCCGATCAGTGCCTTTGGAACATCCTGTCTCGAGGTCAAGCAAATGACACCGCAATACACCCATCACATCGCACACCGCCGAGGCCTGACGTTCTGGCTGCAATGGTTGAGTGCGATGACGCTGACCATCTCGCTGCTGACGCTGCTCGTGTATTGGCGCGTCGGCTCCCTGACCAGCGACTATCGCATTCTGATGATCATGACAGTGCTCGGTTCAGTGCCGGTCTACAGCATGATGCAGGTTTACCACAAGCGTCATGGCCTGCTGGTCGGGCTTGGCCGATTACTCGCTGCCTGGTTGATCCTGCTGGCGATTCTGGCGGCCATCGCGTTCATTACCCAGACCAGCGCGATTTTCTCGCGCCAGGTCATCATCGTCTGGATGGTGCTGGGCTTTGTGGTGCAGGCCGCGAGTTTTCTGCCCCTGCACTGCCTCGCCCGATTGCATTCGCGGATGATGTGCAACGAGCGTCGCTCAGTGATCATCGGCACCTGCCCGACGGCCCATGAGCTGGCGAAAAAACTCAACAGGCCGAACCGCGCGCTGGTGCTGGGATTCATCGCCGCCGCCGATGACAGCGGCCCGGCACCCAGCATTCTGCCGCTGTTGGGTCGCGTCGACGCGATCCGCGAGATCATCACGCGCCTGAACGTGCGCCGCGTCTACATCGTGCTCAACATGGCGCATGCCGCCACCATCGAAGCGCTCTACATCGACCTGCTGGACATGAACGTCGACGTGGTGTGGATCCCGGATTTCAGCAGCATGGTGCTGCTCAATCATTCGATCTCGGAAATCGAGCGAATGCCGGCCATTTACCTCAACGAGAGCCTGATCAGCTCGCATCCTGCCAGCCTGTTTTGCAAGGACCTGTTCGAGCGCAGCCTGGCCGCCACGGCCATTATCGTGCTCAGCCCGTTGCTGTTGGCCGTAGCGATTGCCGTCAAGCTGACCTCCCCGGGTCCCGTGCTGTTCAAGCAGAGTCGCCACGGCTGCAACGGTGAAGTGATCAAGGTCTGGAAGTTTCGTTCGATGCGCCAACACGATGATAGCGAGGTACGCCAGGCCACTCGTGACGATGATCGCGTCACCCCGCTCGGGCGCTTTCTGCGCCGCAGTTCCATCGACGAACTGCCGCAGTTGTTCAATGTGCTGTTCGGCCAGATGGCCCTGGTCGGCCCACGCCCGCATGCCGTCACCCACAACATTTACTACACCGGCAAAGTGCGCGCCTACATGGCCCGTCATCGCCTCAAACCAGGGATTACCGGGCTGGCCCAGATCACCGGGCATCGAGGCGAAACCGAAACGGTGGAAAAGATGCAGCTGCGCGTCGCCCAGGACCTCAACTACATCAACCAGTGGTCGCTGTGGCTGGACATCAAGATCCTCATCAAGACCCCCTTCACGTTGTTTTCCAAAAACATCTACTGACGCCCCGACCCATCGTAAATCCGTGTCACCTTCCCGTTGATCTGAATGGAGTCGCTCCATGATCAGGCTACAAATAGTCAGGCATTACTCACCGAAGTTACTGGACGCCAACCAGGCCTATTCCTTCATTAACTTTGCCTCCATCGGCAGTTTGTTCGAACAGCCCCCCAGCACCGTCGCGTTTTTTTGCGACGGCATGCTGATGTCGACATTCATGTCCCGCGTGACGGGTACGACGGTCGGACGGGTCAGCTTCGACTTCACCTCGATTGCCGACCGCGTCCTGGGCAGCGCCGAGCAACAGGGCAAGCGCGTGTACTTCGTTGGTGCCCGGCAGGCTGAACTGGAACTGTTCATCGGCAAGATCAAGCTGCTCTACCCCGGACTGGCCATCGCCGGTTATCACCATGGCTACTTCACCCCGGACCAGGCCGCAGGCATCCGCGCCGACATCTGCCGTAGCCAGGCGAACATCCTGATCGTTGGCCTGGGAGCCGGACTGCAAGAACAGTTCGAGCAAGAGGCGTTGCGTGCCGGTTTCAGGGGGGTCGCCTTTACCTGCGGCGGCTTCATTCGCCAGGAAGCGTTGGCCACGCGTAACTATTACCCAGCCGTGATCAATCGCCTGCACCTGCGCGCGTTTTATCGCATGTATCGCGAGCCCCATACGATCAAACGCTACCTCGTCGACTATCCCGGCAATTTTCTGCAGCTGCTGGCGATGATCCTTCAGCGCAAAGTCGCTATCAGCGTTGGGGAATGACCATGCACATCCTGTTCATTCTCAAGGATTTCAAGGCGGGTGGCGGCGTCGAGCGCGTTCAGCAACGACTGTCCGAGCAGTTTCTCAAGGACGGCCAGCGCGTGAGTTTTTTCGTCATGAACGGCGACACGCCAGACACCGAGGGTGTTCACCGTCACAACAGTGGTGGCGGCGGTCTGCTCAGTTCCATCGTACGGGTGCGCCGGCTGATTCGTCGTGCGGGGGTCACGCACGTGATTTCCGCCAAGGAGCAAGCCAATCTCTGCACCTGGTTCGCCACCCTGGGCAGTCCCTGCAAAGTGATCTATAGCCGCCACGCGGCACTGGATTGCACTGAACAGAAAACCGGCCCCTCAAGCCTGCGTCTGCTCTATGCGTTGTACCTGTGCGGCGGCGGCAAGGTGGTAACGGTCTCCAGCGCCCTGCGCCAGTCGATGGTCGATTTGCTCCCTTGGGGTCAGCAGCGAATCCGTTATTGCCCCAATGCCGTGGTCACCGATCAACTGCTCCAAGCCTCGCATGCGCCGCCGCTGGCCGGCCTGCCCAACGATTACTGGTTGAGCCTGGGCCGTCTGGTGGAACCCAAAGGTTTTGACCTGTTGCTCGATGCCTACGCCCTGGCGTTGCGCAGTGACGCACTGCCGGATCTGGTGATTGCCGGCGATGGTCCGTTGCTCGACGCGCTGACCACCCAGGCCCGCCAACTGGGGATTGCCCATCGCGTGCATTTCACGGGTTTCCTGGCAAACCCCTATCCGCTGCTGCGGCACGCGCGATTGTTCATCCTCAGTTCCGTGCAGGAAGGCATGCCGACCGCACTGATCGAGGCCCTGGCACTGGGCACGCCCGTACTGGCGTGCGACTGCGAGACCGGCCCCCGGGAGCTGCTGGACAACGGCCGGCTCGGGCAGCTGGTCAGCGTCAACGACGTACCGGCGCTGGCGCATGGAATGTTGCAAAGCCTGACGTCACGGGGTTGCGTTGTGCCAAGCGCAAAAATGCTCGATGACGCCCTCCATCCTTACACCAGCCGGCACGCCGCGCAGGCTTATTACCAGGTATGGAACCAATGAAAAAGTTGCTGATTATCCTGCATGACTTGAGTGCGGGCGGGGCTGAAAAAATGATGGCGCGCCTCGCCAGTGCCCTGGTGGACGCGGGCAATGACGTAACGTTGCTGATGCTCACCGGGGGAGGCCTGCATGCGAACAACCTTGATCCACGGGTAAAAAAAGTCGAATTACGCAGCCCTCGCACCGCGCGTGCAGTACCGGCACTCACGCGTTTTCTGCGCGCCAATCGCTTTGACGCGCAACTGGCGGCCCTCACCCACGTCAACGTCGTGGCCATCGTCGCGGCATGGCTGTCCGGGACGCTGGCACGGTTGCATGTGAGCGAGCGCAACGCGTTTTCCCATGACAGGCACGTCAACCCCGACTTCATGGTGCGGCTGGCGTACCGGGTGGCGCCGCTGCTCTATCGACTGATTCCCAATCCGGTGATCTGCGTCTCGCGAGGCGTCGCCCAGGATCTGGTCAACACCACCATCGCAAGACGCCAGGACGTGACCATTGCCGACAATCCGGTCCTGGACGATGACTTTCGCGACAAGCTGCCGGGGCCGCCCAGTCACCCCTGGCTACTGGAAAAATCCAGTCCGGTGCTGGTTGCCGTGGGGCGACTGGCGCCGCAAAAAGGCTTCGATACCTTGATCGCAGCCTTGGCGGCATTGCCGGATCCCACTGTGCGCCTGATCATTTTTGGCGAAGGGGCGCTCAGGGACAGGTTGCTTGAACAGGCGCGCAGGCTGGACGTGGCAGATCGTGTCGACCTGCCGGGTTATACCCCCGATCCCATGGCAGAAGTGGCCGCGGCCAGTTGCTTTGTGCTGTCGTCGCGTTTCGATGGCAGTCCCAACGTGCTGGTCGAAGCGTTGTCCACCGGCACGCCGGTGGTGTCGACCCGCTGCCCCCATGGCCCGCAAGACATTCTCATTGGAGGCCTGGTCGCCCCGCTGGTGCCCGTCGACGACCCGATCGCACTGGCGCGGGCCATTGACCTGCAACTGTCGATACCACGGGATCTGCAACGTCAATCGCGCATCGATGCCGCTGCGCGCTTCATGAATGCCAGCGCGGTAGAAACCTACCTCGCCGCGTTGCTGCGCAGGCCATCGCCATGAACACACTGCAGATCAGATATTCCACGTTGCGCGACGCCTTCACCTTGTTCGGCATGCTGTTCTACATCCAGATGATCACCTTTGTTCTCAGTCTGGGCAGGGGCTCCAGCCTCGACGACTTCGACAAAGACCTCGAAGGCAACGTCGTCAACCAAGTCTGCGGCCTCATCACGCTATTGGTGCCGTTGTTCTTTTTCATCCGCAACAAGGTGTTCCTCAGCAAAACCTTCTACCGCAGCAACTTCTTTCTGCTGATGTTCTTGCTCTGCGTCATCGCATCGATCGGCTGGTCCCAGGACCCGATGCTGAGTCTCAAGCGATTCATCGCGATGCTCAGCGTGGTGTTTTTTGCCGGGTTCATCGCCTACAACTACAGCCTCGAAAAAATCACCTTCATGCTGGGCTGTGCCATTGGCGTAGCGGCCTTGATCGGTTTGATCCTGGCATTGGTCATGCCCAGTGCCGCGTTTATTTCCGGAGGCATCCGCGACGGCGCGTTCAAGGGGATATTCACGGAAAAAAACGCCGGCGCGCGGCTCAACGCGATTGCCATCCTGCTGTTACTGCCGATGATTCGCCAGCGCAATCGATGGGCCCTGTTCTGCTCGTTCTTTTCGTTTATCGCCATCGTGCTGGCCCAATCGGCCACCGGGGTGGTGCTGATCATTGCCGGGACGGTCAGCTATGGCTACTTCCTGACGTTAATCCGTTTGCGCGTTCATCGCTCCAGGCTGGCGTTCCTCGGTTGTACCCTGCTCTACCTGGCGGTGTGTCTGTTTCTCTACGACTACTCCGCGGTGCTGCTGGAACTGGCCGGACGCGACCCGTCACTCACCGATCGCACCATGATCTGGGAACTGCTCGGCCCCTTTGTCGACAGTCATTTCCTCAAGGGCTACGGCTTCGGCGCGTTCTGGTCCAGTATCGATGCCGATGAATTCATTACCCGCTGGGGCTACATCGGCAACGCTCACAGCGGTTATGTAGAAACTCTGCTCAATGGCGGCATCATTCAATTGACCGCGTTGACACTGTTGCTGGCCGAGGCGCTGTTCAAGCAGTACCGGGCCGTGATCGCCAACCAGTCCGCTCAATTTCGCGCCAGCGCGCTGGTGATCATCGGTTTGTTCGTCGTCACCAATTACGTGGCCTACGTCATTCCCAACTATCGCTCCGCCGAGTTCCTGGTGTTTTGCACGCTGGCGCTGTCCTTCAGACATCACGCTGTGCAGCGCCCTTTTGCGGCGGTCGCGTCCGCCCCTCGCGCTGAACGTGTGTCTCCCGACGCAGCAGCCCAGAGCTTTCGCAAGGAGAAACACCCATGCTGAACGAAGCCGCCTGCGTCCCAGGCTCGGTGTGCGTAGTCATCCCGATGTATAACGCCGCCGGTAGCATCAGACAGACGCTCGACTCGCTGAAAGAGCAAACACGCATGCCCGATCATGTCATCGTCATCGACGATGGCTCCAGTGATGAAGGGCCGCAGATCGTCGAGCGCTACATCGCGCCCTTTCCCTTGACCCTGCTGCGCCAGGCCAACGAGGGGCCAGCCAGTGCGCGCAATAAAGGCGTGTTCAGCGCCCGGGAAACCTTTATTGCCTTTCTCGATGCCGATGACCAATGGCATCCACAAAAACTGGAAAAGCAACTGGCGCTGTATGCCCAGCTGACGCGCGAGGGACACAAGGTCGGGCTCATCGATTGCTACCAGATGAGCGAATTCAGTGACGGCACCCGCCAGTTGGAGGACCGCTGCAAAGCGGGTCATCATTTTGCCGATTTCATCCACGAAAACGTGATCAACGGCACATCCGGCGTGCTGGTGGTACGCGAGGTGGTGACGGCCCTCGGCGGCTTCGACCAGTCCCTGCGCTATGCCGAAGATCGCTTGCTGTGGACCCGGATCGCCGAACACTGGGAGATCCACACGGTGCCGCAGATCCTGCATCGGCGTGGCGTCAACAGCGGCAACATCACTGCGCAACCTCAAAAGTACTATCCGCACAAAGTCAAATTCATCGAGCTGTACCTTGACCGTTACGGCGACCGGCTGACCGAGCAACAACGCATCCATTTCGTGCTGGCCAATCATGCCGATTTCCTCAACGCATTCTCCCGCCGCGGCGAGCACGTACAGGTCATCCAGGTGTTCCAGCGGATGCTCGAGCATTCCTGGAAGGCGATGTTTTTCTTCAACGGCAAACCGACCCTGCGTTACCTCTACGCTCTGGCAAAAACGTTTGGCAGGACTTCCTGAGTCGGCATCCCCTTATCTTCCGCGGTTCAACCATGGCCAATCATCGTCTGGTGACATTGATCTGGATCTTCACCGAGAAATTCGGCCTGATTGTCCTGTCCATGATCACGTTCGTTGTCTACGCCCGGCTGCTGTCACCGGAAGAACTGGGGGTGGGCACCGTGATCATCGCGAGTGTCGAGTTGATCGGCATGATCTACTCCTCGGTGCTGGAAGACCCGCTGGTACGGCTTGAGCGCCTTGAAGACAAACACATTTCCACGGCGTTCTGGGCAGCGGTGCTGGCGAGCCTGGTGTCGATCGTCGTGATCTCGCTCGCGGCGATCGTGTATTCACCCTCCCCGGTACTGCGCTGGATGGTGGCGGTGGCTTCGGTGAAAATCCTGTTCACCATGATGGCGAGGGTCTACGTGGCGCAGATGCGCCGCAGCAGCAACTTTAAGATGCTGGCGTCGCGCACGTTGTTGGGCAAGGTGTTGGGCGGTGCCGGCGGCATTGCGGTCGCGCTCTGGGGCCTGGGAGCGTGGGCGGTGATTGCCCAGGCACTGCTCATGGAACTGGTCTCCATCATTGTGTTGATGCTCGGCGACCGGCGCCGAATCGCTTTTCACATTGACGGTGCGGTGCTGTGGGATCTGCTCAAATCCGGCTTCCCGGTGGCGATCAACGCGCTGAGTTCGCAAGCGTTGCAGCGTGGGATCAATGTGGTGCTTGGCATGACCGCCGGCACCCATGCCGTGGGCATGTTCAACATGGCGATGCGGATAATCGATCTTCCGCGTAGCGCGATCTATAACGGCTTGATGAGCTATGCGCTGCCGGTGTTCGCCCGGCGCAGCAGCGAGCCGTCACGGCTGCTGGGGATCATCGGCGACTCGACGGCGGTCAGTGGCTTTCTGTTGACCCCTCTGTTCATCGGTATCGCGCTCACGGCGAGCGACCTCATCCTGTTGATTTTCGGCGCCAAGTGGGCCGAGGCCATTCCAATGCTGCAAGTGCTGGCCTGTACCGCGGCCATCGGCAATACGGCGATGTTCGCCACCACTGCGCTGGTGGCGGTCAATCGCAGCCACCTCACTATCAAAGCGGAAGTCACCACCACGGTTCTGGCGCTGGCGCTGGTCTACAGCTTCGGCAGTGTCTATGGCGGCATGGCCGCCGCGCTGGCACTGCTGGTGCGAATGCTGCTCATCACACCGCTGCAAATTCGCGGGTTGAACACGGCCATCGGTTACGGCTGGCGGCGCTTCTTCGACTCCAACTACCGCAGCGTGATCGCCTCGCTGGTCATGGCCGCGACCGTGGTCTGGGTCTCCAGGCAATGGAGTTTCCAAGGCTATCTGCACCTGATCTGCAACATCGGCGTTGGCGCCCTGACCTATGCCGTGGCCTATAGCGTGTTGCACCCGCGCTGGCCGCAAGAATTCAAAACGGTCTTCACCGCACACTGAATTCAGTCCCGAGACAGGAACATCTCACCATGCGCAAAACTACGCTGATTACTGGCGGGGCCGGCTACATCGGCTCCCATACGGCCGTCGCACTCATCAACGCCGGGCACCGCGTGCTGGTGCTCGACAACCTGTGCAACAGCTGTCGAGAGTGCATTGCCCGCCTTGAACTGTTGACCCATACCCGCGTCGATTTCATCAATGGCGATATTGGCGACTCGATCTTGCTCGACAAGATTTTCAGCCGCTACGACATTGATGCCGTGGTGCATTTTGCGAGCCTCAAATCCGTGGAGGAAAGCATTCGCAAGCCGCTGGACTATTACGCCAACAATGTCGCCGGCACGTTGAACCTCTGCCGGACGATGGCCAGGCACGAGGTGTTCAACCTGGTGTTCAGCTCCTCGGCGACGGTGTACGGCGATCCCGTGAAAACCCCGATCCCGGAAGACATCGGCACTGGAAAACCGGTCAATCCGTATGGCCGCACCAAACTCATGATCGAGGAATTGCTCACCGATCTTTGCTACGCCGATCCACGCTGGAGCATTGGACTGCTGCGCTACTTCAATCCGATCGGCGCCCATGAAAGCGGGATGATCGGCGAAGACCCCAGCGGCCGCCCGAACAACTTGTTGCCGTGCCTGACGCAGGTGGCGATTGGAAGAATCCCCGAACTGACGGTGTACGGCTGCGACTATCCCACGGTGGATGGGACCTGTGTGCGCGATTACATTCACGTGGTCGACCTTGCCCACGGCCACCTCAAGGCGCTGCAGGTGCTGCATGAAAAAGGTGGCGTCAACGCCTGGAACCTCGGCACCGGCGTTGGCTATAGCGTGTTGCAGATCATCCACAGTTTCGAAGACATTACCGGCATCAGCATCCCCTACCGTTTCGCCCCGCGCCGCGTCGGCGATATTGCCAAATGCTGGGCCGATCCCCGCAAGGCAGGACGCGAGCTGGGCTGGACTGCACAACGTGACCTGGAACAGATGATTGTCGATACCTGGCGTTGGCAGTCGCGCAATCCACACGGGTATCGGTCACCCTGTGTCATACCGTCCTTGATGACGGTGAAATAATGCAGAGGCTCAGGGCCGGTCTGCTGCTGGGGGTGTTGTGGTTTGCGCTGACCTGCACGGCTGCGCAAGTGCCCTCCCGTCCACCGGCGACCGGGCTGGTGCTGTGGCTCGACGCGAACGATGCATCGAGCATGACGGTCGACGGGCAGAACCGTGTGCAGCGCTGGCGCGACAAGTCCGGCCTGGCCAATGACGCTACGGCAGACGATTCCGCCAAGGGGCCGCAGCGGGTGGCAAACGCCCTGAACGGCCACCCGGTGGTGCGGTTCAGTGGCGCTTCGGCGTTTCTTGGCAAAACCATACGCAGTGAAAAAGGGCCGGTCACGGTGTTGATCGTGTCGCTTCGGCCGCCCGTACAGGCCAACGTCGGTCCCTGGCAACGCCTGTTCAGCTCTCGGCCACACACCGACAGCAACGATAACGTGTTGCCCAATTTCGCCATCAGCCTGGAACAGGGCACCGCGTATGCGCCGACCATTTCCGTCCTGGAGCTTTACGATGTGCCGATTGGCCCCTATGCCGTCGGACGCAACGCCATCGGCACCGCCGACAACTTTCGCGGCGACATCGCCGAAGTACTCGTCTACGACCGGCCGTTTGCCTCTCTTGCGCAGCGCCAGCAAACCTTTCAGTACCTGGCACACAAGTGGTCCGTCGCCGTCCCGCAACTAGCCGACACCTGGACCCGGGTCGGACCACTGGGCCCTTTACCGAGCCAGACCGACGCCAACCTGCCGCTGTCCGATCAGAGCAATACCGGCCAGTGGACGCTCGACACCAAGCTGTCCGACGACTTCAACGGCACGACACTCGACCCCAGGCGCTGGCACGTCAACAATGCCATTGGCAACGAATCGTTGGGACGCAAACCGGCGCTGTTCAAGCCGGACAATGCCAGGGTCGAAAACGGCCACCTGAACATCGTCTTTCGCAAGGAAACTTTGCCGCAGAAGTACGTCCAGCTGGGTTTCAAGGATTACAGTTCGGCGATGGTGCGCACCAATGAGCGCGGTTTATATGGCTATTACGAAGCCCGCGCCAAACCGATGAACTCGGCAGGCTCCAGCGCCTTCTGGCTGGCGTGGACGGGCATGACCGACAACGCCACCGAAATCGACATCTTCGAAATCGGCGGCAAGACCAAAAACGCCGCCTTCGACCGTTTGTACAACATGAACGCCCACCTGTGGGCTACGCCGCAAAGCACCGAACATATCGCCAACGGCAGCACTTGGGTCGCGCCCTGGCGTCTGGCGAGCGCCTTTCATGTCTACGGCTTCGACTGGCAGCCTGACACCTTGCGCTGGTACGTCGATGGCGTGCTGGTGCGGGAATCGAAGAACACCCATTTCTTCTTCCCGATGCAGATTGTCTTTGACAGCGAGGCCATGTGGAACTGGTTCGGCGTGGTCGACGATGCAGACCTGCCCTCCACTTTCAGCGTCGATTACGTCAAGGTCTGGCAACGCAGTCGATAAACGGCAGCACCGTTTATCTGCGAGCCTTCTGCACGCCCAATAAAAACATATTTGTATGCTTTAATTGATATTGTCGAACAATCCCACGACCAGAGGGTGCCGTCATGACTATCAAGACTTTGGCTTTATTGCTGTTGGCTTTCTGCGCACAACCCGCCTGGAGCCAGACTCCCCCCGCTTCACCTCCGGCAGCCGATAGTGCTGCGCTCACCACACGACTGTCGATGCGCGACCTTTGGGTCGAGCATGTTTTCTGGATCAGGAATTACGCGATCGCCAACCAGGTCGCTGACAAACAGCAAGCCAAGGTCGCGGCGGATCAGGTCGTCGACAACGCCACCAAAATCGCCAACAGCCTCGCTCCGCTTTACGGCCAGCCCGCCGCCGACCAGCTGCTCAAGCTGCTTGCCGGTCACTGGGGCGCGGTGAAACACTACAGCGACGCCACCGTCGCCAAAGACACCAAGGGCAAACAGGCCGCCGTCGCGGACCTGACCAGCAATGCCAAGGCCATCGCGGCGTTCCTGGCCAAGGCCAACCCGAACCTGCCTGAAGCGACGCTGGTGACGATGCTGGCCGCTCACGGTGGCCATCATGTGAGCCAAGTCGATCAACTCGCCGCACACGATTATGCAGGCGAAGCGAACACCTGGCAGATGATGCGCACCCATGTGCTGGCACTGGCGGACGCGCTGACGGCCGCTGTGGTCAAGCAGTTCCCGGACAAGTTCTGATCCCACGCGAGGGCACACCATGCTTGAAGGATTGGGCCGAACACAGCAGGACTTGCTCAATGCGTTGCTGCACCATGCCGGTGGCATGAGCATTGATGAGTTGGCTGAGCAACTGGCGGTCACGCGCACCGCGATTCGCCAGCATCTGGCGGCGCTGGAGCGTGACGGCTTGGTGCTGCGCGGCGAAACCCGGCCGACGGGTCGGCGTCCCGAGCAGTTGTATCGGCTCACCGAACATGGGAAGGAGCAGTTCCCGCGCCAATACCAGATGCTCGCCAGCGTGCTGATCGACGAAGTGGCCGACATCATCGGCCCCGACGCCCTGAAGACGCTGATGCGCAGCATGGGCCGCAAACTGGCGCTGGACCGTGAGCATAAGGTCGTCGACGAAGCCCGGATCGTGCAGCACATGAACCAGGCGGGCTACGAAGCCCAAGTGTTCTTTCGCGCCCCGGCTGACCCGGAAATCGTCGCCCACAATTGCGTCTTCCACCGACTGGCCGAGGCGCATCCGGTGGTTTGCGAGCTGGATCTGGCCTTGATCGGGGCGTTGGGCGGTGGAGACGTTGATCACACCGAATGCATGGTCCGGGGCGGCAACGTCTGCCGTTTCAAACTTCGCCCCCAGGCCGACGCTGATCGACCTGAGGGCGAACACCCGATTGCATCAGACCCGTACGTTACGTCCGGGCAATGAAGACCGCTGGCGGGTTTCCCAATCCTCGACAAGACCGACCGGTGCGTCCGAGGCAGGCAGCATGTTGCGCCCGCGAACCAGATCGGAGGCCCGCTCGGCGAGCATGATGGTCGGTGCATTGAGGTTGCCGTTCGGCTCGGTCGGGAACACCGACGAATCGATCACCCGCAAATTCGCGATGCCACGCACACGCAATTCGGAATCCACCACCGCCATGTCGTCCTCGCCCATGCGACAGGAACCGCAAGGGTGATACGTACTTTCGAGGTTCTCGCGGACGAAGGCGTCGATCTCTTCATCGGTGTTCACCGATGGCCCTGGCGCGATCTCGCCATCGCGGAAGCGATCCATCGCCGGCTGGCCGATGATCTCCCGGGTCAGGCGAATGCAGCGGCGGAAACCCTCGCGATCCTCTTCGCGTTGCAGGTAGTTGAATTGAATTTGCGGATGCTCGTAAGGGTCAGCGGAGCGCGCCCGGATGTAACCTCGACTCTTCGGCTTGTTCGGCCCGGTCAGCACCATGAAACCATGGCCCTTGATCGGCTTGTTGCCGTCGTAGCGCATGGCGGCCGGCAAGAAGTGGAACTGAATGTCCGGCCAGCGCAGGCCCTTGTCCGAGCGGATGAAACCACCGGCCTCGAAATGGTTGGTCGCGCCGAGTCCATCCTTGAACAACAGCCAACGCAAACCAATCATCAGCTTGCTCAGAGGGTCCATCTTGCTGTTGAGCGTCACCGGTTCCTTGCAGCCAAACTGGATGTACACCTCGGCGTGATCCTGCAGGTTCTCACCGACGCCCGGCAGGTCATGACGCACCTCGATCCCGGCTTTGCGCAAGACGTCCGCCGGGCCGATACCGGAGCGTTGCAGCAAGTGCGGCGAGCCGATGGGACCGGACGATATCAAGACTTCCCGGTTACAGTAGACCTGATGGGTCTGGCCATCGTGGTCATAACTGATGCCCACCGCACGCTTGCCTTCGAGGATGATCTGGCGGGTCATCGCGTGGGTGATCACAGTCAGATTCGGACGATCCATGGCTGGCCGCAGGTACGCGTTGGCAGTAGAACAACGCACACCATTTTTCACCGTCATGTGCATGGCACCAAAACCTTCCTGCATGTAGCCGTTGCAGTCCTCGGTCTTGATATAACCCGCTTCGGCGCCGGCTTCGACCCAGGCCCCGTACAGCGGGTTTTTCATGTGATTGCCGTTGGTGGTGTGCAATGGGCCGGTGCCGCCGCGATAACCGTCACCGCCCTCCTCGTAGTGTTCGGCGCGCTTGAAGTACGGCAGGCAATTTCGGTAGCCCCAACCCTGTGCGCCAAGAGACTCCCATTCATCAAAGTCATAGGCGTGGCCACGGATGTAGACCAGGCCATTGATTGACGATGAGCCACCCAGCACCTTGCCCCGTGGACAATGGATGCGACGCCCGTTGAGGTAAGGTTCGGGCTCGGTTTCGTAGCGCCAGTTGTACTTTTTGGTGTTCATCGGAATCGAGAATGCACTCGGCATCTGGATCACCACACTGCGATCGCTGCCACCGAATTCCAGGACCAGGACCGAGGTGGCCGGGTCTTCGCTCAGGCGGTTGGCCAACACACAACCTGCGGAGCCTGCGCCGATGATGATGTAGTCGTACTTTTGCGTAGCCATGATTATCTCCGGACCGCCGATTCGTTGAAAACGGGCAACGACGGTTTGGTCAAAGTGTCACCGGTGGTGTATTGCGGGCAGGTTTTTTCGATGTGCAGGATCACCGTTTCTTCGCGCTGGAGGTCAATCGAGCGGCTGAACCAGTAGTACACCAGCCCCGACACGATCAGCCCGACGAGCCAGGCTATGTCGATGCTGCCGAGCGCCTTGGCGAGCGGGCCGACATACACCTCACGCTGCTCGACGCCGTCGTAGATGTAGAAGAACGGGATCATCGAAATGAAGCCGATGGCATACGCTGCGATGCCGCGCAGGCCCCAGCTGCCGTAGATATTTCCGTGGGGCATGAAGAAGTGCGGGATGGCGTAGCGGCCCTTGCGGACGAAAAAATAGTCGGTCAGGTTGACCGAAGTCCAGGGCACCAGGAAGTACAGCATAACGACCAGGTAGATGCCCAGCACCGACAAGCCTTTGCCCGAACTCTGGATACTCAGGGCTACCCCCAATTGCAGCAGGATCACGAAGCCGATGGCCAGGATCCGCGCCTTGCGGGTCGGCTTGATGTGCTTGATCGAATCGACGCAGGTCAGGGTGGTCAGTTTCGCGCTGTAGATGTTCATCGCGATCACCGGCAAGAACGCCAGGATCGTTACGATCACCACGGCGGTGCCCATCAGTGGTGAAACCGTGTTGCCGACTTGCCCAAGGGCTACCAGCACATCAGTGGAGTGCAGGTGATCGGCCAGCCAGCCACCCACGGAAATCATCCACGCACCGGACAACGAGGCGCCGAGAAACACCACGGCGATCAGTTTTCCGCTGGAGGTGTTCTTAGGCAGGTAACGCGAATAGTCGGACACGTACGGGGCGTATGCGATGTTGTAACTGGCTGCCGCCGCGAACTGGGCGATGAAACCGGTCCAGTTGAATCCCAGCGGCGCTGGCGCCACTTCACCGGTCGCGAGCACCGGCGCCAAGGCGTCAGGCACCCAGCCCATCAACACCGCCAACGTCACAAGGCCATACAGAGGGAGCGACAGAAACAACGCCCATTTGAAGCTGCGGTGCATCCAGTCATGACCGAGGATCGCCAGTATTGCCGCCGGCACTGTTACGGCCACCGCCACCACAACGGGGTTGAAGCCGAAAAGCGTGTGCAGGCCCTGCATCATCAACACCAGGTTGACGATGTTGAAACCGGCGAACACAAACAATGTCGCCAGCAACACCAGAATCACACCCCGGTAACCAAACTGCGCACGAGACTGGATCATTTGCGGCAGGCCAAGGTGCGGGCCTTGCGAGCCATGAAAAGCCATGAACAGCGTGCCGAACATAATTCCCAGCGTGCCGGCGAGCGTGGTCCAGAGCGCGGTCAGGCCGACGCTTGGACCGACGAAGCCGATGGTCATGGTGAAGAACGTGAAATTGCCGAGGAACCAGAACGGGCCCTGGGTCGACAGTTTGTCGGTGCGCTCGTCCTCCGGTATGAAATCGATCGAATGCGCTTCGACGATAGGTTTGTCGTTGAGGAGCGACATGCTTGGGGCGGCTTTGGCGTCAATGTTCATGATGTACTCTTATTTTTGGAAGATCATGACGAGATAACTGCATTCTTTTGAGTAAACGACGCACCTGCGGGAGCGTGCTCCCACAGGGGTTGAGTCAGCCATGACTCAGGGGAGCGTGATCCATACCGCCTTGGTTTCGAGCAAGTAATCGAGCTGCTCCGCACCCAGGTCCTTGCCGAAACCGGACTGCTTGTAGCCACCGAACGGCATCGACGGGTCGAGGGTGCCATGGGCGTTGACGTAGACCGAACCCGCTTTCAGTTGCGGGATCAGGCTGTGCACCTTTCCAAGGTCATTGGAATACAGCGCAGCCGCGAGGCCGTAAGGTGAGTCATTGGCCAGGGCCAACGCCTCTTCTTCATCGTCGAACGGTGCGGTCACCAGCACTGGGCCGAAGATCTCTTCCTGGACGATGCGCATGTCGTTGCGGCAATGGGCAAAGATCGTCGGTTCGACGAAGAAGCCAGGGCCCTCGACAGGCTGGCCGCCATAGACCAACTGGGCGCCCTCTTGCTTGCCGGTTTCGATGTACTCGGTCACTCGCGCCTTTTGCAGAGCCGAGACCAACGGGCTGATAAAGCAATCCGGATCCAGGCCCGGCGCAATCTTCAACGTCCGTGTGTAGGCGATCAACTCGCGCAGGAACTCGTCGTAGACGCTGCTATGAATATAGGCGCGTGTGCCGGCGTCACACACTTGGCCCGAGTTGAAAAACACGCCGTTGGCGATGGCTTGGGCGGCGGCTTTCAGGTCGGCATCGGCCAATACGATTACCGGTGATTTTCCTCCGAGTTCGAGGGTGAGTCGCTTCATTTCGTCCAGCGCGGCGCGCCCGACGGTGCGACCGACCGGTGTAGAACCGGTGAAGGTCAGTTTGTCGATGCCAGGGTGTGTGGCCATCGCGGCACCGACCACGCTACCGCGCCCGGTGACGATGTTGATCACCCCGTCCGGGATGCCGGCTTCCTTCACCAGTTCGGCAAAGCGCAAGGCCGACAGCGAGGTCAGTTCGGCCGGTTTGACCACCACGGTGCAACCGGTGGCCAGCGCGGCACCCAGCTTCCAGGCCATGGTTTGCAGCGGGAAGTTCCAAGGCACGATGGCGCCGACCACCCCCACCGCTTCCTTGCGTGTATAGGCCAGGTAATTGCCCGGCAGCGAGGGCTCGACGGTGCGCCCGTGAAGCTTGGTCGCCCAGCCGGCGAAATAGCGCAGGGTGTCGACCGTGCCCTGGATGTCAACATCTCTGGCGAACGCTGCGGACTTGCCCATGTCGATCGATTCGATTTCCGCCAATTCAGCGGCGTTGAGTTCAATCAGGTCGGCCAAACGTTGCATCATCCGCTCGCGTTCCGCCGGTTTGGCCTGACGCCACGCGCCACCATCAAACTGCGCGCGGGCGGCTTGCACGGCGCGATCCAAATCCTCTGTCGTGCCCATCGGAATCCGAGTGATCAGGCCCTCGGTTGACGGCTCGATGACATCGGACATCTGCCCGTCACTGGCTTCGACGAAGGCACCGCCGATGAACATCTTCTGCACTTTGCTCAGGAAAGTCTGGGTGGCTTCGGATACACCGAATTTCTGCAAATACTGTTTAACGATCGTGTCCATTTTTGTTCTCTCTGTCAGGCGGTCTGGTCACGCCGAGGCCGTGGTGGTTTCGCTCATGACGTGTCGCGCCTGAGCCCGTTCGTGGAAGATGAAACCAATGCTGTTGAGCAGCAGTTGTGCCGCCAGAATCGAGGTCATGCCGGTAGGGTCATAAACCGGTGCGACCTCCACCAGATCCATCCCGACGATGTTTCCTTGGCAGCGTTTGGCCAGGGCCTGGATGATTTCCAGCACTTCGTAGTAAAGGAAGCCGCCATGGCTGGGCGTGCCCGTGCCGGGAGCGATGGACGGGTCGAAACCGTCGATGTCGATGGTGATGTAGTAGTTGATGTTCTGCGGGATCAACGCCAAGACACCGTCCACGCCGAGACGGCGCACATCGCGCACCGAGAGAATTTTCGAGCCGGCCGCGTGAGCCGCTTCGTAGTCATCGCGATTGGACGAAGACACGTTGCGGATGCCCATCTGGGTCATGCCGACGATGTGGTTCATTTCGGAGGCGCGGCGCAGTGGGTTGCCATGGCCGTAGCGGACGCCGTGGCGTTCGTCGACGAAATCCAGATGCGCATCGAAGTGGATGATGTGGATCGGGCCGCGGCCCTCGAAGGCCTTGATCACCGGGGCGTGAATCGAGTGGTCGCCACCCAGCACCACGGGCATGACACCGGCATCGAGAATCTTGCGCACGGCGTACTCGGTATTCTCGTTACTGGTGACCATGTCGGTGTGCACGATATCGGCATCACCGACGTCGACCATGCGCACGTCCGAGGCGGTCAGGTACATGACATCATCTTCGTGGTCATAAGCGCCGGCATGGCCGAAGGAAAACAGGGTCGATGCCTCGCGAATGCCCCGTGGTCCAAAACGTGCGCCGGAGCGCCACTGGGTGCCCATGTCGTTCGGTGCGCCGAGGATCGCGACGTCAGCGTCGAGCGCATCCCAGTCGGTGCACACCGGGGATTTGGCAAAGGTGCAATGGCCCACGAAAGGCAGGTTCAGGCGACCGGATTCATAACCGTTCTTCGACATTTCAGGCATCTCCAATTCTTGTTATCAGCAAGCAGTCGTGGAAGGCGACTGCTGTTGGAATGACTATGGGCGCAGGTTTTCGTGGAAAAAATGCTAAACATCAGATACTCATATCGGCATTACCGATGCATCCACACGCAGGAGGTTCAAGGTGATCCAGCTGCACGATGTCGATCTGAAACTGCTCAGAGTGTTTGCCACGATTGTCAGGTGCGGAGGGTTTTCCGCAGCCCAGGCGGCGTTGAATGCCGGCCAGTCGACCATCAGCGAACAGATGACCCACCTGGAAACAAGGCTTGGGGTCAAACTCTGCCAACGCGGGCGCAGCGGCTTTCGCCTGACCGAGCAAGGCGTGGCGATTCATGAGGCGACTCAACGCCTGCTGTCGGCGGTAGAAAACTTCTGCATGGATGCCGACGTGCTCAAACAGCACATCAGCGGCAAGCTGAATCTGGGGATCATCGACACCACCATCACCGACCCCGATTCACCGCTGCCGCGCACCACCCAACGCTTCGTGTCGAGGGGGCACGACGTGCACCTGAACGTGTACGTCGGCACCCCGGCGGAACTGGAAGAGCGTGTACTCGACGGCCGACTGCACCTGGCCATCGGGCACTTCCCGATCTACGTGCCGGGCCTGTTGCACTCGCCGCTGTATCAAGAGGCCCTGGGGTTGTATTGCGGGCGACGGCACCCGCTGTATGGCAGCAAGGCCGAGGGTGATGAACTGCTCGAAGAAATTGCCGCGAGCCGGATCGTCGTCCGGGGCTACATGCAGCAATACGACCTGGAACACCTGGGCGTGAGCAAGGCCGCGGCCACCGTGGACAATATCGAAGCACTGGCGATTCTGTTGATCTCCGGCGCCTATCTGGGATTTCTGCCGATGCACTTCGCCGCCCAGTGGATCAAGACCGGCGAGATGCACCAACTGGCCCCCACCAGCCTGCAACTGATGTCACCGTTCGACGTGATCACTCGCCGAGGCACTGCACCGCCGCCGATCCTCCAGGCGTTTCTTGAGGATTTGGCCGCGTGTTCGCGCAGCGTCGGCAACACCTGACAGACTCGGCACAGGCCGGTCATACTCATTTTCATCCGCCACCTTGCAGGTCACCCATGCGCATCCATGTCACTTTCATCGACCGCGTCGGCATCACCCAGGAAGTGCTGGCCCTGCTCGGTGGGCGCAGCTTCAATCTGGACGCCGTCGAAATGGTGCCGCCGAATGTCTACATCGACGCCCCGACCCTCGGTGCCGATGTCCTGGAAGAATTGCGCGGAGCCTTGCTCGATGTGAAGGGCGTGCAAGCGGTGACGATGGTCGACATCCTCCCGGGGCAACGCCGACGCCTGCAACTGGATGCCTTGCTCGCGGCCAGCGTCGATCCTGTGCTGGCGGTGGATACACGGGGCCATGTGCTGCTGGCCAATCCGGCGCTGATTGCGCTGTGCGGACGGGAGCCAGCCGGTGAACCGCTGACGGCGCTGTTTGATGATCCTGCCTTGCAAAACACCCTGATCGAGCACGGTTTCCGTCTGCCCATGCATGAGGTCAGCCTGGGTGGCCGAACGTTGCTGTTGGACGCCATGCCGATTACCGACGCAGGCGCCCTGCTGACCTTGTATCAACCGAACCGCATCGGTGAACGCCTCTCCGCACTGCACCACGACCATGCCGAAGGCTTTGATGCGCTGCTCGGTGAATCGCCGGCGATCCGCACCCTCAAGGCCCGCGCTCAACGCGTAGCGACACTCGATGCGCCTTTGTTGATTCAGGGCGAAACCGGCACCGGCAAAGAGCTGGTGGCCCGCGCCTGCCACGCCATCAGCACGCGGCGTGACGCGCCCTTTCTGGCGCTGAACTGCGCCGCACTGCCGGAAAGCCTGGCCGAAAGCGAGCTGTTCGGCTATGCCGCCGGCGCTTTCACCGGCGCGCAACGGGGCGGTAAACTCGGCTTGCTGGAACTGGCGGACCAGGGCACGGTGTTCCTCGATGAAGTCGGCGAGATGTCGCCCTACTTGCAAGCCAAGTTGCTGCGCTTCCTCAGTGATGGCTGCTTCCGGCGAGTCGGTGGGGATCGTGAGGTTCGGGTCAATGTGCGGGTGCTCAGCGCGACCCACCGTGACCTGGAAAAAATGGTCAGCGAAGGCAGCTTTCGTGAGGACCTGTTCTACCGCCTCAACGTACTGAACCTGCAAGTACCGCCGTTGCGCGAACGCGGCCACGACATCCTGTTGATGGCCAATCACTTCATGCAGCAGGCCTGCGCGCAGATCCAGCGCCCGGTCTGTCGACTGGCCCCCGGGGCCTTCGCGGCGCTGCTGGGCAACCGCTGGCCGGGCAATGTGCGGCAACTGCAAAACGTGATCTTTCGTGCGGCCGCGATTTGCGAAAATCCGCTGGTGGACATCGGCGACCTGGACATCGCCAGAACCGCCGTGGAGCGTCAGAACGATGGCGAGGTCGGTAGTCTGGAGCAGGCCATTGAAGGGTTTGAAAAGAACCTGTTGGGGCAGCTTTACCAAAGTTATCCCTCCAGCCGTTTGCTGGCTGCCCGACTGCAAACTTCACACAGCGCGATTGCCATTCGACTGCGCAAGTACGGCATTCCCTGCAAGACCTGATAGCTTAACCACAACACAATCCCTCGCCTGACACTTGCCCCTGTGGGAGTGAGCCTGCTCGCGATTGCGGTGTGTCATTCAACGTAAATTTCGCCTGCCACGCCCTCATCGCGAGCAGGCTCGCTCCCACAGGGACTGCGTGTCTATCAATCGATACAGCGTATCGAAATCAAGACAAAACCCTTGCGACCCGTCTGGACCGGGGTTCACACACTTCTCCCCGACTGCCTGTATTGATTTCAATACGAACCCATTGCTTCGAATCACCCGGCTTCATACCAAGCTATTGATTTAAATAGATAAAACAAGATTGGCACCCCCCTTGCTATCAACCCTCAAGCCACGCTCGCTGCCCCGGCACGAGCCTGTCCATCGCTATCCGCCATCAGTAGCGGATGAGTCTGAACAATGAGGAGTTGATATGAGCGAATTGCGTTTTACCGTCGATCACGAATGGCTGCGTCTTGAGCACGATGGCCTGATCACCGTGGGTATCACCGCTTATGCCCAACAGGCCCTGGGGGATGTGGTGTTCGTTCAGGTGCCGGAATTACGCAGCTTCGGTGCCGGCGATGAAGTGGCCGTGCTGGAATCGGTGAAAGCCGCGAGCAGCGTGTACATGCCGTTGGACGGTGAAGTGGTCGAAGTCAATTCGACGCTGGAAAGCTCCCCCGAATTGATCAACGAAGACGCCCTCGGTGAAGGCTGGTTTTTCCGTATGCGCCCCAGCGACGTGGGGGCTTTGGACACCCTCCTCGACCAGGCCGCTTACGAGCGCCTGACCCGCGACGACGCGTGAGGACTTCCGTATGACCCTCCTCCTCGACACCCGTAACGAATTCATTGCCCGTCACATCGGCCCACGTGCCGGTGACGAGCAAGCCATGCTCAACAGCCTCGGTTTCGACTCTCTGGAAGCCCTGAGCGCCAGCGTCATTCCCGACAGCATCAAAGGCACCAGCGTCCTCGGC
>Ga0157371_10000377_pt1 | contig 56090 bp, 60 predicted proteins | sample C45metaG_FD_113462 | JGI IMG/M metagenome (GOLD analysis project Ga0157371, IMG submission 113462) | Corn rhizosphere microbial communities from Kellogg Biological Station, Michigan, USA - C4-5 metaG | ecosystem: Host-associated > Plants > Roots > Rhizosphere > Soil | place: USA: Michigan... | reverse complement strand
TTGGCAAGGTCGTGCTCTACCAACTGAGCTATTCCCGCAAATGGCGTCCCCTAGGGGACTCGAACCCCTGTTACCGCCGTGAAAGGGCGGTGTCCTAGGCCACTAGACGAAGGGGACACGCTACAACATTCACTCCCTGCCGCGCTTCGCTGTGTGCTTTACGCTGCAAGTGGCGCGCATTCTATGGATGCTTGGGGTACTCGTCAACCCCCCTTTATAAATTTATTTAAATCAATGACTTCGCTACGGTTTTCGCCCTCTCCCGCCGATAAAGCAGGAGACCGTTCGGCATGCCGCTGTGCAGTGCCATTGCCGAGCCATTACACTCAATCGCAGACATCCGCTGAGGCTACATCCAGTGACCCATTTCATGATTGTCATGCTTATCGTTACCGGCGTTGCGTTGTTGATCGCTATTGGCTATCTGAATAACGTGGTCGAGAGCAACAAGGTCACCAAAACCCGCACCCAACATGAATTGAAGGATCGCCTGCGGCGTTGTCTGGAAATCAGCGAAACCTTTCCGGGCCAACTGATGACACCGGCGCTGAAGCTGCTGATGGCGCGCCTGGAGCAAAACCTGTGCCAGCGTCAGTTGAAGCTGGACAAACGCAACGAGTCGGCCAAACAACGGCTGGTGGAACTGGAAGCGGAAATCGCCAAGGGTGATGCCATCGAGGTCAGCAACCCGCCCGTGCCGATCATGACCGAAGAAAAAGCCAAGGATGTGCGGTTCCTGCTCGAAGCCCTGCATGCCCAGGTCACCCGCGCGGCCCAGGAAGAATTCCTGCCGGCAGGTGAAGCGCGGCACTGGATTCGGGAAATTCGCCATATCCTGGTGCTGCTGCACATCGAGTTCTTCAATAACCTGGGCCAGGAACTGCTGTCCCAGGATCAACCCGGCCAGGCGCGGCTGGCGTTCGAGCGAGGTGTGCATTACTTGCGCAACCTGGCCGAACCACAGGTCTATGAAGAGCAGCTCAAATACCTGGAAAAAATGCTCAAGCGTACCAACTCGATCGTGTTGACCAACCTTGAGCCGGCCGCCGATGAGGTCAATGAATTGACTGAGGGCCTGAAGGCCGACGAAAGCGAAAGCCAGTGGAAGAAGAAGGTCATCTACGACTGATCCCCTCCCTGGGATCGGTCGACCGGGCAACCGTTCAGCAGTCGGTCAGGCGCAGGAAGATAGCGGCCAGGTTTTCCAGCCCGGCCTGATCCGCTTCGCTGAAGCGCGCGGGCGTCGGGCTGTCCAGATCCAGCACGCCGATCAGGCGCCCTGCCTTGATCAGCGGGATGACCAATTCGCTGTTGGAAGCACTGTCGCAGGCAATGTGCCCAGGGAACGCATGCACGTCTTCGACGCGCTGGGTCTTCCAGGTTTCTGCCGCAGCGCCGCACACCCCACGGCCGAACGCGATGCGCACGCACGCGACCTGCCCCTGGAACGGGCCCAGCACCAGTTCGCCGTCGCGATTGAGGTAGAAACCGGCCCAATTCAAATCCTCCACCTGATGGTAGAGAAACGCCGAAAACTGCGCGGCATTGGCGATGAAGTCGTTTTCGTCGGCCAGCAGCGCTTCCAGCTGCGCACTCAGCAAACCATAGCCTTGCGATCCTTCGCCAAAGGCCTGTAAGTCGATCATGATTGTTGCTCCAGTAATTTCAAACCCACCCAATAGCGGGCGAATTGGTAGGCGCAGCGCCCGTTGCGGTTGCCGCGCCCGGTTGCCCAGCGCACGGCGAGGATGTCCAGTTCATCGCTGCGCTGCCACTGCAAGCCGGCGCGGTCGGCCAGTTGCGTGATCCAGTGCTCCACCACACTGAGAAAATGTTCCTGGGTGAAGGGGTAGAACGACAGCCACAAGCCGAAGCGGTCCGACAGGGCAATCTTGTCCTCGACCGCTTCGCTGGGGTGCAGCTCGCCATCGACACGCGACCAGTTTTCGTTGTCGCTCTGATGCTCGGGCACCAGGTGCCGACGATTGGACGTCGCATACAGCAGGACGTTGTCCGGCGCCTGCTCCAGCGAGCCATCGAGCACGCTCTTGAGCACCCGGTAGTCGCCCTCGCCCGCTTCGAATGACAAATCGTCGCAAAACAGTACGAAGCGCTGCGGCAGCGCTTGCAACTGCTCGACGACCCGCGGCAGGTCGGCGAGATGGTCGCGCTCGATTTCGATCAGGCGTAGCCCGGCCTGTGCGTGCTCGGCCAGCAGTGCCCGCACCAGCGACGACTTGCCGGTACCGCGTGAGCCCCACAACAACGCATGGTTGGCCGGGTGCCCGTCGAGAAACTGCTGGGTATTGCGCGCCAACTGCTGGCGCTGCTGGTCCACGCCGATCAAGTCCGACAGGCGCGTGTCGAGGCTGACCTGCAACGGCAGCAGGTAGCCGCTGCGACCTTCGCGCTGCCACCGCGCCGCCAGGCACTGGCCCCAGTCAATGGCGGGGCGCGGTGCCGGCAGCAGCGGTTCGAGACGAGCGAGCACGGCGTCGGCGCGTTGAAGAAAGGCATCCAAACGAGAGTCCACGACTTCTCCTAAAGGCTGGTTGAGTGTAAAAATTGCCATGGGCGAGCGCTTTGCTCGGCGCACCGACGCAGGCCTGGTCGGCTATGCTTGCCCTGCGCACCATAAGGACGTAGTTCGGACATCATGGATATCAAGTTCACCCAACGCCTGTCCTACAAACAGGCCCGCATGACCGTACTGGTCGGGTTCATTCTCGGCGCGGTGCTGAGCATCATCCAGATTGGCACCGATTATGCCAATGTAAACGAAGCCATCAACCGGCAAATGCGTTCGCTGCTGGAGATCAGCCACAATCCGGCCTCGCGCATTGCCTACAACATCGACTCGGAACTGGCCACCGAACTGACCCGCGGCCTGTTGCAGTCGGAGTCGATCATCGGCGCACGCCTGACCGAGAACAAGGGCGCGGTGCTGGCCAATATGGAACGGCCGCCGCTGCAGAGCAACTACCGCTTCATCAGCGACTTTCTGTTCGGCACCAATCTGAAATTCGACGAGCCGCTGTTTCTCAATCACCTCCCCGAGGAGCGTCTGGGCACCTTGTCCATTACGGTGGACACCTTCGCCATCGGCAACCGCTTCCTCGATCGCTCCGGCGTCACGCTGGCCACGGGGTTTCTGCGCACCCTGCTGCTGACCGGGATCCTGCTGTTCCTGTTCTACCTGATGCTGACCAAGCCCCTCAATCGCGTCATCAGTGCGCTGGCCGACGCCGACCCGCACCTGCAACGGCCGGCCAGGCTGAGTTTTCCGGCCGGGCACGAGCAGGACGAGATCGGCGTGCTGGTCAAGGTGGCCAACCAGCAATTCGTCAGCATGTCCACCGAAATCCAGCAACGCCGTGCAGCGGAGAACCGGCTGACCGACTACCTGGGCGAGCTGGAAAACATCGTCTCGGCGCGCACTACCGAGCTCAAGGCCAGCAACCTGCGCCTGAGCCAGTCCAACGACGAGCTGGAACGCGCCCGGCGCACGGCACTGGACATGGCCAATGCACGCTCCGCCTTCCTGGCCAACATGAGCCATGAGATCCGCACGCCGCTCAACGGCCTGCTCGGCATGCTCGCGCTGTCCCTGGACAGCCCATTGACCGCCGAACAGCGCCATCAGCTGTCGATCGCCCACGACTCCGGCAAGGTGCTGGTCGAACTGCTCAACGATATCCTCGACCTGTCCAAGTTCGACGCCGGTCAGCTTGAGCTCGAACGGATTCCGTTCGACCTCGGTGCGCTGGTCGAAGACACGGCCAACCTGCTGTCGCAGAACGCCGCCGCCCACGTCGAGTTGACCTGCCTGATCGAGCCGCACTTCCCTTCACTGGTGCTGGGCGACCCGACCCGCGTACGGCAGATCGTCAGCAACCTGCTGTCCAACGCGCTCAAGTTCACCCGTTTCGGCCGCGTCGATGTGCGCCTCAAGGCCCGTACCGGCGGGGTGCTGATCGAGGTGTGCGACACCGGGATCGGCATCGCCGAGCAGGCCCAGGCGAAGATCATTCAACCCTTCACCCAGGCCGGTGCGGGCATCACTCGCCAGTTCGGCGGTACGGGCCTGGGCCTGGCACTGACCCACAACCTGTGCGAGGCCATGCAAGGACACCTGACCATCAGCTCGCAACTGGGCGTGGGCAGCCGTTTCTGCGCCGACCTGCCGCTGGTCGCGCACACGGCCGCGCGGCTGCCGCCACCGCTCACCGGCAACGTGGCCGCGATCACCGAGGCGGGCAGCGGGCTGGCCGAAATGCTCGATGAGTTGCTGCCGGCCTGGGGCATCGGCTATCAGCGCTTCGAATACAGCGGTGAGGTGGCCGGCCTGTACCCCGACCTGGTCATCACCGACAGCCTGGAGTCACTGTTCACCCTGCGCCCGGCCCTGAAGGCGCCGATCCTGCTGGTGGCCGCCTACGGCAACTTCCTGCCCAGCGAAGAGGCCAACGCCCTGATGCCGATCCAGCAACAGGCGCGGCCCCTGGCTCGCAATGCCTTGTACCAGACCTTGCGGCGCACGCTGCAGGGCAACCCGCTGGTGTCGCCGGATACCACCGGCGTCGATATCATCCTCCAGCGACGCGCCAGCATCCTGCTGGTCGAAGACAACCCGGTGAACCAGTTGGTGGCCAAGGGCATGCTCAGCAAACTGGGCTGCGAGGTGGTGGTTGCCGCGCACGGCGGCGAAGCGCTGGAAGCCCTGGAGATCCGTGACTTCGACCTGGTACTGATGGACTGCAACATGCCGGTGATGGATGGCTATGAAGCGAGCCGGCAGATCCGCCGCAGCGGCCGCTGGCCCCAGTTGCCCATCGTCGCCCTGACCGCCAATGCCATGCCCGAAGAGCGCGATCGCTGCCGGGCGGCCGGCATGAACGACTATCTGGCCAAGCCCTTCCGGCGCGAAGAGCTGGGTACGCTCATCGACCAGTGGGTGCCGGTCGGCTAAGGCGCTCTTCGATCTCGTGAGCCAACGCATTGGGCTTGGTCGCCGGCGCGAAACGCTTGACCTGGCCATCGCGCCCCACCAGGAACTTGGTGAAATTCCATTTGATGCGCTGGGTACCGAGAAAGCCCGGCGCCTGCTGTTTCAAATGGGCGAACAGCGGGTGGGTCAGCTCGCCATTGACGTCGATCTTGCGGAACATCGGGAAGCTGACGCCGAAGTTCTTTTCACAGAACTGGGTGATGTCCAGCGTATCGCCGGGCTCCTGGTTGCCGAACTGGTTGCAGGGAAAGCCCAGCACCACCAGGCCCTGGCTGCGGTACTTCTGCCACAGGTCCTCGAGCCCCTTGTATTGCGGGGTAAAACCGCACTGGCTGGCGGTGTTGACCACCAGCAGGACCTTGCCGGCGTAGTCGGCCAGGGTTTTGTGTTGCCCATCCAGGGTGATGCAAGGAATGCTGAGGAAGTCTTTGCTCATGATGTCATTCTTGACTGGCGGGGCCGGGCCCCGGATTCCGGAGAAGCGGTGCGAGTCATTCCGACGTGGCACGTGGCTCGAGGTTCAGGCACACCGAATTGATGCAGTAGCGCAGGCCGGTCGGCGGCGGGCCGTCCGGGAACACGTGCCCCAGATGCGCTTCGCAGGTGGCACAACGCACTTCGGTGCGGATCATGCCGTGGCTGGTGTCGCGGATCTCGACCATGGCCTGATCACCGATGGGCGCATAAAAGCTCGGCCAGCCACAGCCGGAGTCGAACTTGGTCGACGAATCGAACAGCGCCTCGTTACAGCACACACAGTGGTAGGTGCCCTGGCGCTTTTCGTCGTTGTACTTGCCCGTGAAAGGACGCTCCGTGGCGCCCAGGCGGCAGACGTTGTATTGCTCGGGATCGAGCATGGCCTTCCACTCGTCGACGGTCTTTTCAATCTTGCTCATGGTCTTTTTCCTCGATGGGGCGCGGAAGCCGAAAAAGCCCGATCTGTGTCTTTTTTAACGATCAGGTGGCACGTATGATTGCCGCTTTGGACAATAGTCTGTCACCCGCGTTTCACCCGCACAAATTTTCATTTCTTCACGGCGCCAGCGCGGCGATCTTCACCTCTCGGGATCACATCATGCAGTTCAGCAAATCGAACAAGCTCGCCAACGTCTGCTACGACATACGCGGCCCCGTGCTCAAGCACGCCAAGCGCCTGGAAGAGGAAGGCCATCGCATCCTCAAGCTGAACATCGGCAACCCGGCGCCGTTCGGTTTCGAGGCGCCGGAGGAGATTCTCCAGGATGTGATCCGCAACCTGCCCACGGCCCAGGGCTACAGCGACTCCAAGGGCCTGTTCAGCGCCCGCAAGGCGGTGATGCAGTATTACCAGCAGAAAAAGGTCGACGGCATTGGTATCGAAGACATCTACCTGGGCAACGGGGTGTCCGAGCTGATCGTCATGTCGATGCAGGCGCTGCTCAACAATGGCGACGAGGTGCTGATTCCGGCACCGGACTACCCGCTGTGGACCGCTGCCGTCAGCCTGGCCGGCGGCAATGCCGTGCACTACCTGTGCGACGAGCAGGCCAACTGGTGGCCTGACCTGGCCGACATCAAGGCCAAGATCACCCCCAACACCAAGGCGATGGTGATCATCAACCCGAACAATCCGACCGGCGCCGTGTATTCCAAAGAAGTGCTGCTGGGCATGCTGGAACTGGCTCGCCAGCACAACCTGGTGGTGTTTTCCGACGAGATCTACGACAAGATTCTGTACGATGATGCCGTGCACATCTGCACCGCATCGCTGGCACCCGACCTGCTGTGCCTGACCTTCAACGGGCTGTCCAAGTCGTACCGCGTGGCCGGGTTCCGCTCGGGCTGGGTGGCCATTTCCGGGCCCAAGCACAACGCGCAGAGCTACATCGAAGGCATCGACATTCTCGCCAACATGCGCCTGTGCGCCAACGTGCCGAGCCAGCATGCGATCCAGACCGCGCTGGGCGGCTACCAGAGCATCAACGACCTGGTGCTGCCCGCCGGCCGCTTGCTGGAGCAGCGCAATCGAACCTGGGAACTGCTCAACGACATTCCTGGCGTCAGTTGCGTCAAACCAATGGGCGCGCTCTACGCATTTCCGCGTATCGACCCCAAGGTATGCCCGATCCTCAACGACGAGAAATTCGTGCTCGACCTGTTGCTGTCGGAAAAGCTGCTGGTAGTGCAAGGAACGGCGTTCAACTGGCCGTGGCCCGACCACTTCCGCGTGGTGACCCTGCCACGTGTGGATGACCTCGAGCAAGCCATTGGTCGCATTGGCAGCTTCCTGAAGTCATACCGTCAGTAATCTTTTTTCCCACACCGACCATGCCATTCTCCCACCAGCATGGTCGGCGCCGGAGCTAATACGACCCTTCTTGATCCCCGCCGGGCCAACCGGCCAACCCCGGCACCAGCGCCCTTCCCGTCAAAAAACCGTCTGCTACACAACTTGAAATAGTCATCCGGTTGAATCGTTCCACTGCGCACCTTATATACCCGCATACGCAATACTTCTATCCGCCAGGAGAACGTAACAACCATGATGCGCATCTTGCTGTTTTTGGCCACTAACCTTGCGGTCGTGCTGATTGCCAGCATTACCCTGAGCCTGTTCGGCTTCAATGGGTTCATGGCGGCCAATGGGGTTGATCTGAACCTCAATCAGCTGCTGATCTTCTGTGCCGTGTTCGGCTTCGCCGGCTCGCTCTTCTCGCTGCTGATCTCCAAGTGGATGGCGAAGATGAGCACCGGTACGCAAATCATTACCCAGCCACGTACCCGCCACGAGCAATGGCTGCTGCAAACCGTCGAGGAGTTGTCCCGCGAAGCAGGCATCAAGATGCCTGAAGTCGGTATCTTCCCGGCTTATGAAGCCAACGCCTTCGCCACCGGCTGGAACAAAAACGATGCGCTGGTCGCCGTCAGCCAGGGCCTGCTCGAGCGCTTCTCGCCCGATGAAGTCAAGGCCGTGCTGGCACACGAGATCGGTCACGTTGCCAATGGCGACATGGTGACGCTGGCGCTGATCCAGGGCGTGGTGAACACCTTCGTGATGTTCTTCGCGCGCATCATCGGCAATTTCGTCGACAAGGTCATTTTCAAGAACGAAGAAGGCCAGGGCATCGCGTACTACATCGCGACCATCGTTGCCGAGCTGGTGCTGGGCATCCTGGCCAGCACCATCGTCATGTGGTTCTCGCGCAAGCGTGAGTTCCGTGCCGACGAAGCCGGCGCCCGTCTGGCGGGTACCAGCGCGATGATCGGCGCCCTGCAGCGACTGCGCTCGGAACAGGGCGTACCGGTGCGCATGCCCGACACTCTCAATGCGTTTGGCATCAACGGTGGCCTGAAACACGGCCTGGCAGGCCTGTTCATGACCCACCCGCCACTGGAAGACCGTATCGAGGCGCTGCGCCGCAACGCCTGACCGACACCTTCATCACGGCAAGAGGGGCGACGCGAGTCGCCTCTTTTTTTTGCGTCGACTTGCAGAATTTCGATCAAACAGCACCAAAACTTATATTGGAATTCGATCGATGATTTACCGGAAGATAGGCCCATTCCTGACCACCGGACATTGATGATGCAACCTAGCCTGTTCATTTCCCATGGTTCTCCCATGCTCGCCCTGGAGCCCGGTGCGAGCGGCCCGGCGTTGAAGCAGCTGGCCTCGGCATTGCCGCGCCCACGGGCGATCGTAGTGGTGTCCGCACATTGGGAAAGCCAGACGCTGCGCGTGGCCAGCGCCGCTCGGCCCGAGACCTGGCATGACTTCGGTGGGTTTCCGCCGGCCCTGTTCGCCGTGCAGTACCCTGCTCCAGGCGATCCACACCTGGCGGCCGACATCGCCCGACGACTGACCGAGGCCGGCCTGGCTGCCGACGTCGATCCACGCCGCCCCTTCGACCACGGTGCCTGGGTGCCACTGACGTTGATGTACCCGCACGCCGATATCCCCGTGGTTCAGGTGTCACTGCCCAGCCACGCAGGGCCCGCCCTGCAACAGCGCATCGGCGCCACACTGAAGGCGCTGCGAGCGGACAACATTCTGCTGATCGGCTCCGGCAGTATCACCCACAACCTGGGTGAACTAAATTGGCGCGCCGGACCGGAGCAGATCACACCCTGGGCTGCGGACTTCCGCGACTGGATGGTCGAACGCTTGCTCGCTGATGATTCGGCCGCCCTGCTCGACTATCGTCGGCAGGCCCCCTCCGCCGTTCGCAATCACCCCAGTGAAGAGCATCTGCTGCCACTGTTCTTCGCCCGCGGCGCGGGCGATAGCGTCAGCATCGTGCACCAGGGGTTCACCCTCGGCGCCCTGGGCATGGACATCTATCGTTTCGACTGACGCGCCGCCGACCACTGACGAGAACAAAAAAAATCCCCGGCCACTGTGTGGTCCGGGGATTTTTTTTACATCGACTCGGGATCAGTCTTCGCGATAGCGGCGCAGCTTCAACTGCTTACCGGCCACGCGAGTGTCCTTGAGTTTGGCCAGCAGACGCTCGAGACCTTCCTCGGGCAGCTCGACCAGGCTGAAGCTGTCGCGCACCTGGATGCGGCCGATAGCTTCGCGGGCCAGGCCGCCTTCGTTGAGAATCGCACCCAGCAGGTTCTTCGCGGCGATGCCGTCACGTGCGCCCAGTGCGGTGCGGCAACGTGCACGACCTTCAGCCAGTGGCACGGGAGCACGACGCTCACGGTCACCGCGATCCGGACGGTCCGAGCTGCTGCGCTCACGCGGTGCACTGGTGGGCACCAGAGGCTGTTCGCGCTCCACTGCAGCCAGCGTCAGCGCCTGACCATTGGTGGCTTTGCGCAACAAGGCAGCGGCCAGGGCACGCGGGCTGCAACCGATGTCGGCAGTCAGGCGATCGAGCAGGTCGCCATGGCTGGCTTCGGCTTCGGCCACCAGCGGCGCGAGGCTGTTGGTCAGCTTGCGAATACGCGCATCGAGTACCGCTTGTGCGTCCGGCAGGCGAACCTCGGCAACTTTCTGCCCGGTCACACGCTCGATGACCTGCAGCATGCGACGCTCGCGCGGGGTCACCAGCAACAGCGCACGGCCTTCGCGACCGGCACGGCCAGTACGGCCGATACGGTGCACGTAGGATTCCGGGTCGTAAGGCATGTCGACGTTGAACACGTGGGTGATGCGTGGCACGTCGAGACCGCGGGCGGCAACGTCCGTGGCGACGACGATGTCCAGGCGGCCATCCTTCAGCGACTCGATCACGCGCTCACGCTGGTTCTGGGCGATGTCACCGTTCAGCGCAGCGGCTTTGTAGCCTTTGGCTTCCAGGGCACTGGCCAGGTCCAGGGTGGCTTGCTTGGTGCGCACGAAGGCGATCAGGGCGTCGAATTCCTCGACCTCCAGCAGGCGCAGAACAGCGGACGTCTTCTGGTCGGCGTGAACCAGCAGGTGGGCCTGCTCGATCGCGGTGACGGTCTGGGTCTTGGTCTGGATCTTGACGTGCTTCGGGTCTTTCAGGTGACGCTCGGCGATCGCCCGGATGGACTGCGGCAAGGTGGCCGAGAACAGGACGGTCTGACGGGTTTCCGGCATGGCCTTGAAGATGACTTCCAGGTCGTCCATGAAGCCCAGCTTGAGCATTTCGTCAGCTTCGTCGAGCACCAGGTGATTGACCGTGGCCAGGACTTTCTCGTCGCGACGCAGGTGGTCACACAGACGGCCCGGGGTGGCCACGACGATTTGCGCACCATTGCGAATGGCTTTCAACTGTGGGCCCATCGGGGCACCACCATATACAGCTACCACTGTCACGCCCGGCATCTGCTTGGCGTAGGTTTCAAAGGCGGTAGCCACTTGCAGCGCCAACTCACGGGTTGGTGCCAGGATCAGGGCTTGCGGCTCGCGCTTGCTCGGGTCGATACGGTGCAGGATCGGCAGGGCGAAGGCAGCGGTCTTGCCGGTACCTGTCTGCGCCTGGCCGATCATGTCGTGACCGGCCAGGATGATCGGGATCGATTGCTGCTGGATCGCCGACGGCTCTTCATAGCCAGTCGCGACAACGGCTGCAACGATGCTTGGATGTAGTTCGAGAGCGGCGAAGCCGCCGATTTCCTGGGTCATGGGTCTGCCTCTAAGTGCATCCGCAAAGACCCATGCTCCAAAGCTGCGCATGCCGTGTAAGACTCGAGAGTCACCCTGGCAGCTTTGTCGGCGGGGATTTGCGAAAACGATTGAATGAAAGAATCGTTTGGGAGAGTCCGCGGAACGGACGTGCAGCCGAAGCTGTCTTCGGGGGATTGCGCTACCTAAACGCGGCCTGTCTATAGGCCGGCGCGCACTATACCCGAAAACGCCCGCCAAGTGAGACTTTTTTATCAATATCAAGCCACTGCAGCGCGCCTGAGCGTTAATTTTGCGGTTCTGCGCGCAGCCGTCTATTTTAGCAGGGGCCTGCACGGCAGCTCGCGGGCTGAAACCTTTAAGCTTTTTCCCTGAAAACGCTTCACTCACTCATGTCGAGGATTGCCGCATGGCTGCCACCGAGCAAGCACGGGTCACCCACGAACTGGACGGGCACGTGATGCTGATCGGCCTCAACCGCCCCGATAAGCGCAACGCCTTCGACCTGGCGATGCTCGATGAACTGAGCCTGGCCTACGGCACCTTCGAGCGCGAGGACGAGGCCCGTGTGGCGGTGGTCTTCAGTCATGGCGAGCACTTCACGGCCGGGCTGGACCTGGCGGCGGTCGCTGACCGGCTGCGCCAGGGCTGGCAGATTCCGCCAGGCGGGTGTGACCCGTGGCGGGTGGGCAACGGCCCGCAGATCAGCAAGCCGGTGATCGTGGCTGCCCAGGGCTACTGCCTGACGCTGGGCATCGAACTGATGCTGGCCAGCGATATCAACTTCTGCGCAAGCAACACCCGCTTTGCGCAAATGGAAGTTCAGCGCGGGCTGTTCCCCTTCGGCGGCGCGACGATTCGCCTGCAACAGATCGCCGGCTGGGGCAATGCCATGCGCTGGCTGCTGACCGGCGATCAATTCGATGCCCACGAGGCCCTGCGCCTGGGGCTGGTGCAGGAAGTCATGGCCAGTGAGGATCTGCTGCCCAACGCGCTGAGGCTGGCCCATCGGATCGCCCGTCAGGCCCCCCTGGGCGTGCGCGCCACCCTGGCCTCGGCGCGCCTGGCCGTGCTGGGCGGCGAAGCGGCGAGCAGCGCCGCCCTGCAGGAAACCACGGCACGGCTACTGGCCAGCGAGGATGCGCAGGAAGGCCTGGCCGCCCTGGACGAACGCCGCGAAGGCCAGTTCAAGGGCCGCTGATCAGGTCGCCGGGCCAAGTCGCCGAGTCAGGTCGCCGGGCGAATCTGGGCGATCAGGCCGGCCAGCGAATAGCCCAACCGCGGGGCCAGCGCCTCGGCGCGGGCACCCAGGCCGTCGATGTCCAGTCCCTGCTCCAGGTCGGACGGTACCAGCACGATCACATTCCCTTCCTTTACCGGCAACTCCCAGTAGTGCCGATGGTAGAGCCCCCTGAGCAACGCGGCGCCCAGGGGCTTGCCGTCGTCCCCGGCCCACTGGTTGATCACCAGCCAGCCGCCGGGGTTGAGCTTGCGCTGGCAGTCTTCCAGAAAGCGCCAGGCCAGATGACCGACGGCCGGGCCATGGTCGGTATACAGATCGACGAAGATCAGGTCTGCCGTTTCTGCACTGGCCAGCAACTCGACGGCATCACCGACGCGGATATACAGACGCGGATCATCGTCCAGGCCCAGGTACTCCATGGCCAGCCGCGGCACGTCCGGGCGCAGCTCGATACATTCCACATCGTCCAGCGGCAGAAAGCGCAGGCAGGCCTGCGTCAGCGTGCCGGCGCCCAGCCCGAGAAACAACGCGCTTTCCGGCGACGGATGACAGAGTGCGCCGATCAACATGGCGCGGGTGTAATCGTATTCCAGCCAACTGGGGTCGGCGGTGAAGGTACAACTCTGCTCGATGGCGTCGCCGAACTCGAGGAAGCGGTAGGCTTCGACCTCCAGCACGCGAATCTTTCCCCACGCATCATGCACTTGCGCCAGCACCTGCTCGACCCTCTCGCGGGGGCTTTCGTCTTCGTAATCGTCCACTACGCCGCTCGTCAATCAACGTCTCGAATGGGGGATTGTCGCATTTAACGGCCGCTGCCGGGCAACCCCGCGTGCGTGCCGGGCAAACTGTTAAGATGCCACCTTCACGTGGCCTGACCACCAGACCTTCGAAGAGTTGTGCATGAACCTACCCTGGACACCCGACAGCTGGCGCGCCCTGCCGATCGAGCAGCAACCCGCCTATCCCGACCCGGCCCGCCTGGCCCAGGTCGAACAGACCCTGGCCAGCTACCCGCCCCTGGTGTTCGCCGGTGAAGCCCGCGAGCTGCGTCGTCAGTTCGCCGAAGTCACCCAAGGCCGAGCGTTCCTGCTGCAGGGGGGCGATTGCGCCGAAAGCTTCGCCGAATTCTCTGCGGCGAAAATTCGCGACACCTTCAAGGTGCTCTTGCAAATGGCCATCGTCATGACCTTCGCCGCCGGCTGCCCGGTGGTCAAGGTCGGCCGCATGGCCGGGCAGTTCGCCAAGCCGCGCTCGGCCAATGACGAGACCCTGGGCGGGGTCACCCTGCCCGCCTACCGCGGCGACATCGTCAACGGCATCGGCTTCGACGAGAAAAGTCGCGTACCGGACCCCGAGCGCCTGGTCCAGGCCTACCATCAGTCCACGGCCACGCTGAACCTGTTGCGCGCCTTCGCCCAGGGCGGCTTCGCCGACCTGCACCAGGTGCACAAGTGGAACCTGGACTTCATCGCCAACTCGGCATTGGCGCACAAATACCACCAGTTGGCCGACCGCATCGATGAAACCCTGGCGTTCATGCGCGCCTGCGGCATGGACAGCTCGCCGCAACTGCGTGAAACCAGCTTCTTCACCGCCCATGAAGCCTTGTTGCTGAACTACGAAGAGGCGTTCGTGCGGCGCGACAGCCTCACCAACGACTATTACGATTGCTCGGCACACATGTTGTGGATCGGCGATCGCACCCGCCAGCTCGACGGCGCCCATGTCGAATTCCTGCGCGGGGTGCACAACCCCATCGGCGTCAAGGTAGGGCCCAGCCTGAAGCCCGACGACCTGGTGCGCCTGATCGACACGCTCAACCCGCAGAATGACCCTGGGCGCCTCAACCTGATTGCACGCATGGGCGCCGGCAAGGTCGGCGATCACTTGCCCGCGCTGATCCGTGCGGTGGAGCGTGAAGGTCGTCAGGTGCTGTGGAGCAGCGACCCCATGCACGGCAATACGATCAAGGCCAGCAGTGGCTACAAGACCCGCGATTTCGCCCAGATCCTGGCCGAGGTCAAGCAGTTCTTCGACGTGCACCAGGCCGAAGGCACCTATGCCGGGGGCATACACATCGAAATGACCGGGCAGAATGTGACCGAATGCATCGGCGGCGCCCGGCCCATCACCGAGGACGGCCTGTCGGACCGTTACCATACCCACTGCGACCCGCGAATGAACGCCGACCAATCGCTGGAACTGGCGTTCATGATTGCCGAGACACTCAAGCAGGTTCGGCGCTGAGCATGCCTGGCCCGCAGCCGCTGTTCACTTGGCGAGCGGGTCATCCCAAAAAGGCCGATCGCTCTCCTTGAAGGTGTCGGCTCGGCTCAAGCCGATGTCCTTCAACGCAGCGTCGCTGAGTGCCGCCAACTGGTGCCGCTGCTGGCCCAACTGGTACCAGCGAAGCAAGCGGCCGGCGACCCGAACGACCGCTGCGCGCAAGGAAAAACCCGGAGCAGCGGGCTTGGCGATCAACGCATAACCTTTCTGACCTTTCATCTTTCAGTCCTCCGATAGGGATGGCTGAAGTGTGTGGCCGCGTATAAGATCAATCCAACAAATGTTTCTTATGCAAACCATCTCGTGGATTGATCCATGTCCCACTACCAGAGCATCGATTCAGAAGTGTTGCGCACCTTCGTCGCCATTGCCGATCAAGGCGGGTTCACCCGCGCGGGCGAAGTGGTCAACCGCACGCAGTCGGCCGTCAGCATGCAGATGAAGCGACTGGAGGAAGATATCCTTCAGCGCCAGTTGTTCGAGCGCGACGGGCGCCAGGTACGCCTGACCGCCGAAGGGCAGATTCTGCTGGGTTATGCCAGGCGCATCCTGAAGTTGCACAGCGAGGTGTTCACCACGCTGCGCGAACCGCACATGATCGGTAGCGTGCGCATCGGCACACCGGATGACTACGCCATGCGTTTTTTGCCCGGAATCCTCTCGCGCTTCGCCCAGGCCTATCCACTGGTGCAGGTGGAAGTGCATTGCGAAAGCAGCAAGCAGTTGCTGCTGCGCGGCGACCTGGACCTGACCATCGTCACCCGCGAGCCCGGCTCCGAAGTCGGTGTGCTGCTGCGCCAGGAGCGGTTCGTCTGGGCCGAGGCGATCGGTTTCACCCCGCACGAGCAGAACCCGCTGCCACTGGCGATGTTCAATTCCGACTGCTTTTGCCGGGCATGGGCCTGCAACGCGCTGGAGGTCGAGCAGAAGCCTTACCGGATCGCCTATTCGAGCGCCAGCCTCACGGCAATCATGGCGGCGGTCAGCGCCGGCCTGGCGGTGACCGCGCAACTGCAAAGCCTGATCACCCCCGACCTGCGCCTGCTGGGGGAAGCCGAAGGGCTGCCGCAGCTGCCGATGGCCAATATCATGATGCTGCGCAACCTGAGCACGCGCAGCAGCTTGAGCGATTGCCTGGCCGACTACATCATCGAAGGCTTCAAGACTTGACCGCGAGCAGTGCCGCGCACAGCAGCAAAAAGATGCAGAACAAGGTGCGCAGCAAGCGCTGCGGCAGGGCGTAGGCGAGTTTCACCCCCCAACTGACACTCAGCAAGCCGCCGAGGGCCATGGGCAGGCCAATCGACCAGTCGACGTGCTGATGCACGGCGTAGGTCAGCAGTGTGATAGCCGAACTGGGCACGGCCAGGGCCAGGGCCAGGCCCTGGGCCACCACCTGACTGGCACCGAACAGGCCGGTCAGCACCGGCGTCAGTACTACGCCGGAACCCACGCCGAAAATCCCCCCGAGCATGCCGCAGACTGCACCCAGGCTGGCCATGCGCGGCCATGGCTGGTTCAATTCGCGCACGGTCGTATGCCGGGTGCCGAACATCTGCACCCCATTGAAGGCGGCCAGCATCAGCAGGAACACCACGAAGCCCTGGCGCATCGAGCGTGCATCCAGGCCCACCGCCAGCAACGAACCGAGCCACGCGAACACGAACCCGCTCAGCACCAGTGGCAGCGCCTGGCGCCACTGCACTCGGGTGCGCTGATGATAGCGCCACAAGGCCAGGACGATATTGGGCACCATCATCACCAGCGCCGTGCCTTGTGCCAATTGCTGCTCCAGGCCAAAGAGCACCCCCAGTGCCGGAATCGCGATCAAGCCGCCGCCAATCCCGAACAAGCCGCCCAATGTGCCCATTGCCGCGCCCAGCAGCACGTATAACACCCAATCGATCATGCACACCTCGCTCTCCAGCCGGGCATGCTAACAGTCCGCCCGTTTAGAGTAATCATTCCTACAGCACACAAGCTCGAACGAACTATGCGTCAAGCTCATGGCTCATATTGTTCATGACACCCAACAACCTGTTGGACTGAGATGATTCGGCCCCAGCTTGAACGCTCTAACGGGCGCATTATTGAAAACAGGGACCCGCATGAACGCAGACACTCACACACCCGATACCGACAGCCCTTGTGACGACTTGCTGCTGGATAACCAGATGTGCTTCGCGCTGTACTCGACTTCGCTGCTGTTGACCAAAGTCTATAAGCCGTTGCTGCAGGAACTTGGCCTGACCTACCCGCAATACCTGACCATGCTGGTGCTGTGGGAAAAAGATGCCCTGACCGTGGGCGAGATCAGCCACCGCTTGCTGACCGACCCCGGCTCATTGACGCCGCTGCTCAAACGCCTCGAAAGCGAGGGCCTGCTCAGCCGCACACGCAGCCGCGACGACGAACGCGTGGTGATCGTCGAGCTGACGGACGCGGGCAAGGCACTGCGCGACAAGGCACAGCGCATTCCCGACTGCATCGCCGAGGCCTCGGGCCAGTCGCTCAGCGAGCTGCAACGCCTGCAGCAGGAATTGCTGACATTGCGTGCCAGCTTGCAAAAAAGCCTGTAGGGCGCTACGACCAGCCCCCTCCAATGCTCTTGAACAATGACACCCGATTGTGCGCCTGCATGAGTTGAAAACGCAGCAGCGTCTGGCGCGCGGTGCTCAGGCTGCGCTGGGCGTCCAATACGTCGAGAAAGCTGGTCATGCCTTCGCGGTAAAGCACCGTCGCCAATTCGACCCGCCGGGTCTCGGCGGCCACCAGGTGCTGTTGGCTGCGCACCTTGCGGTCAATGGGCTCACCGGCATCCAAGGCTTCGGCGACCTCACGAAATGCCTGTTCTACCGCCCCCTGGTACTCAGCGGCCAACACCTTGAATTGGGCGCGCGACTCATCGAGTCGCGACCTATGACCCATCACATCCAGCAGCGGTATCGCCAACTGCGGCGCGAGCGTCCAACTGCGTGCCGCGCCGCTGAACAATTGGCTGAGTTGCGGGCTGCTGCCGCCCATGGAGCCCGTCAGCGACAGGCTTGGCAGGAACGCTGCACGGGCAGCCCCCACGTCTGCATTGGCAGCCTTGAGCCGGGCCTCGGACGCCCGGATGTCAGGCCGACGCACTAACAGCTCCGAGGGCAAGCCGGGGTTGACCGACGCCGGAAACCACTGCTCAGCGGCGGCAGTGGCCAGCAAGCGCGGGCGGTCCAGTGCCGTACCGACCAACAGTTGCAGTGTGTTCATGGCCACTGCCAGCGAGCGGTGGTTCTCTGCGGCGTCCACCCCCAGTTGGTGGGTCAGTGTCTGGGCCTGCTGCAGGTCCAATTCGCTCGCCAAGCCTTGCTCGTAACGTTGACGAACCAAGCGTCGTGCCTCATTGGACAGTTGCGAGAGACGGCTGATGACGTCTTCGGTCTGCTGGTAAGTGCGCATTTCGTAGTAACTGCTGGCCACTTCCCCCACCAGTGAAAGCTGCACGCTGAGGGCGTCTTCGCCACTGGCCAGCCATTGCTGCCTGGCGGCGTCGGTCTGCGCGCGCAGGCGTCCCCACAGGTCCAGTTCGAACGAGGTCAGCATCAGGCCAAGCTGACCTTGCTGCGCAGTGCTCGTTTGACCGAACGGGGAGTCGGCGGCCGATGTCCGGCTGCGCTGCAACGAGCCGCCAATGTTCAACCCCGGCAACTGCTCGGCCTGGCTCAGCCCCAGGCGCGCTCGCGACGCGTCGATTCGCGCCACGGCGGTCTTCAGCTCTTTGTTGTGGTCCAGCGCCAGTTCGATCAGGCGTTGCAGCTCGGGATCTGTAAAGACCTTGCGCCATTGGGTGTCTGCATTCACCGCAGAGGCGGGCTGTGAACGCGCCGGTTGACTGCGCCAGTGCGGCGCAAGCCCCGTTTCAGGCCGCTGATACTCGGGGGTCAGAGAGCAGCCGGCCAGAAGAGCGCCGGCGCCGCACAGGATGATTGCGCGAAGACTCATGGTTGCACGCCCTTGCGCAAGGCCCGCGGCAACATCGGGCGCAGGCTTTCGAACGGCTTTTGCCGATGGTAGAACGCTTCCATTCGCGCCAGGTACATCCAGTTCTCCGGCGACTCTTGTATGAATACTTCAAACGCGCGCGCCCATTGGTCCATCATCTGCGGCGCACTGGCGTGCCCGATCAACGCCCGAATGTGCATTTCCCCACGTCCTCCCGGCTGTGCTCGATGACCTGCCAGCAACACGTCACATCCCAGTCGCGCGGCGATCTGCACCGGCCCTCGAAGGAACTGGGCCGGGCGTTCGAACAGGTGGCCATCGCAGGGCTCGCCGAAGCGTGCTTCGCCCAGGCTCACCGGCAGGTCGGAGAAGATGATCACGGTGGCGCCTCGCTTGATCGCCCGCATCATGCTCAGGGCTATGGCCGGATCGTTCACGTCAGCGACGTCCACCGTATGGCCGAATGCCTCGAGATGCTTGATCGATGCACAGGTGAAGGCATCCGCGAACCGTGCGATCGGAACCATAAAGTGACGCGGTGCGGGGTAACGCTCCACCAGCGTGGCCACCGCGATCCAGTATTCCCCGGTGTGAGTCAGCAGGACCATGGCGGGACGCTGCAGCGACTGTTCGAAATAACCGTGATCATCTCTCCAGAGGATTGACCGCACCCACGCGCGCAAATGGTCTACGCGACCGCTGTCGTAGCGATGCTGGTTGATTGCCCGCTGGATCTGAAGTGCCGAGTGCAAGGCCGCCCTGGTCGACGCTTGCTCGGCGCCATGGCCCAGGGTCCGCAGGTTTTGCTCGCACAACCGGTAGTCGCTGCCGCGCCAGGCACGTGGCAGGCGCCTGATCCATTGCGGCAGCCGCTGCAGGGCCACTGTCCCCCATCGCCCCCCGGCCCATGGTGCCAGCCACCTGCACAGGCGTGCTTTCAACGATTGCTTGAGCATGAGGCCCAGCCCTATTCTGCGCAGGCGCAGGCTCGTTCCCGGCTGGCTCATGGGCCGACCATCCGTTGCAGTTGGCCATCGGACATGGATAACGACAGGTCACAGGCGGCGGCCATGGCGCGGTCGTGCGTGACCACCACACACATCAATGGCAATTGGCGGATGCTCTGGATAATAATGTCGCGGGCGCAGTCATCCAGGTGGGAGGTCGGCTCGTCGAACAGCAGCAGGTCAGGCTGGCGGTACAAGGCGCGCGCGATCAACAATCGCTGTTTCTGCCCCGACGACAATTGCACGCCGCCCGTCCCCAGGGCGGTGTTGAAACCGTTGCTCAGCGCCAGGACGCTATCGAGCAGACTGGCCTGTTCGACACAGCGTTGCAGGTGCTCACCATCGTAGTGGTCCACGTCCATCAGGATGTTTTCGATCACGGTGCCATCGATGATCTGGTCATGCGCCGTGACGTACGCCACGCGCTGCCGATAGCGGCGAAGACCGAAGCGGTCCAGGGACACGCCGTTGACATTGAATGTACCCTCCTGCAAGGGGTAGAAACCGGCCAGGACCTTGAGCAGCGTGCTTTTGCCACACCCGGACGGGCCATAGATCGCTACCTTGCAGCGCTGACCGATGTCCAGTTGCAGGTGCTCGAACACGGGCCGGTCGAAGGCGCTGTAGCGATAGGCACCCTGGCTCAGGCTGATGCTTTCAAGCGATTGGCGAGGGCTTGCCGGGCTGGAGGAATACACCGATGTTTCCAGCACTTCGACGGGTTCGGTGATGATTTCCTCGACGCGCTGGAGTTCGACCCTGATCAGCCGAAGCCCGGTATAGCGCTCGAGCACACGCAGAACGGAGTCCATGAACATGTCTTTGTAAAGCACGAACGCGAACAGGTCGCCAATGCTGTTTTGCCCGCCCATGACGGCCAGGGCCCCGAACACACTGATCAACAACGAATGCGAGTGCGAAAGACCGGTGTGCACCACGGTATTCATGTCCTGCACCCGTTGAACGCTGGCACGCGCCGTCTCGGTATTGGCCTGATGGGTGGTCCAGTTTGCCAATTTCACCGCTTCGTAGTGATAGAGCTTCATGGTTTCGACGCCAGTGATGGCGCTGTACAACGCGATGTTGCGTTCGGTCTCGGCCTCGATCGCCAGGTTGTGGCGCTTTTCCATGAGGGGCAGCGTCAGCGAGCGGAAGATGAAGAACAGCGTGCACAACAGCAACGAGATGCCGGCCAGCTTCACATTGATGAACGCCATCAACACCAGGAACACCATGCCGAACACCACGTCGATGGCCAGGTCCATCCATCCCGATGTGAACTGCGCGTAGGCAGAGTCCATGGCTTGTGTACGACGTAAAATGTCGGCGGGTGCCCGACGCTCGAAATAGCGCACGGGCAAGGTCAGCAAGCGCGCGATCACACTGCCGGACAGGTCCTGGGTCAGGGCGACGCGTAATCTGACATCCAGGCAGGTGCGCAGCCAGGCGGCCAGGGTCTTGAACAGAAACAGCGCCCCGAAGATGAAAACGATCAGGTAGAGAAACTCTTGATCATTCTTCGCCACCACCTCATCGATGGTCAGCGAGAACAGCTTGGGCGCGGCAATGTTGCCCAGGTTGAGCACAATGGCGAGCACCGCCATGGGCACCAGAAACCGATACAGCACCGGGTTGTTCTTGAGCACTTGGCGGATGCTGAGCTTGTCCACCTCAGTGGACGCTGGCTGCTGCTCGAAGTCCAGGCCCGGGCTCAACTCCAGGGCTACCCCGCTGAACAGCGGAAGCGCGTCTTCCCACGTGAAAAAACGCCGCCCCACGGCGGGGTCAACAATGTGCAGCCCTTTACGCGTGGTGGATTCAAGCACCACGAAGTGCGAGTTGTTCCAGAACAGCACAGCCGGCACGCGCAACTCGACCACTTGATCGAGCGTCAATCGCAAGGCCCTGCAGACCAGGGCCATTTCCTGGGCGATCTTAATGATCTGGAACAGGGACATGCCGTCCCGAGCGACGCTGTATTGTTCGCGCAAGGTCCGCAGCTTGACGCGGCGGCCGTGATAGCCACTGACCATGGCCAGCACGGCCAGGCCGCACTCCGACATTTCATCCTGCAGGATGACCGGCACGCGCGGCTTGAAGATGGCGTTTTTCATAAGGCAGCCTCAGTGGGGGAACCGCTGGACAGGTTCAAATAGTCAGGATTCCGCTTCCACCCCTTCACCACCGGTAAAAACAGCCATTCGAGCAAAGTCAGTTCCTGCAGGCGCAGGGTGCCGGTGACGGTCATGCCATCTTTCAGTGCCTGGGGGGCGATACGGCTGCGTGAGGCGCCGAAATCCAGCGCCACTTCAGTCAGGTAGGTCGATGTGGCCTTCGCCTCATGGCTGGGCGCACCCAGGCGCGGCGCATCGTAGGTGCTGGCCGTGGTGCGAATGACCGTGCCTTTGACGACCCCGTAATGCTCGTACGGGAAAGCATCGAAGCGCACGATGACGGGCGTGCCTGGGGCCGCGAAGCCAACGATGGCGGGGCTGATATCCAGCATGACGGTCGGCGTGCCCACCGCCGCTCCCGCTTTGATCACCACCAGTGGCGTGCCCGGCTCGGCTCGCCCGCCCACGAAGGCCGGGACACTGTCAATAACCCCGTCGACTGGCGCGAACAGCAGAAAACTCTGATTGTTGCGCTGGCTTTGGATACGCTCCTGCAGATCGTGTCGCTGCAAGGAAATCTGGCTCGTCAACGTTTTGAGATTGTGATCGGCTTCGACCTGTTGTTGCTCCAGCAGCAGGGTTTTCTGCTTCAGTTCCAAGCGTGCCAGGGCGTTGCTGGCCAGTTCCTGCCGCACCGTTTCGTGGCGGCTGATGGCCTCCTGCACATCGACCTCGGCCACGGCGCCCTGGGCCACCAGGCGCTGCTGGCGCTTCTGATGCTGGGCGACCAGTGCCAGGCGGCGGCGTATGGACTGATCGATGTCATCGCTCAAGGCGAGGTCTTTCTCGATCTGCTCGACTTGCAACGCGATAAGCCGGCGCTGCGCCTGATAAGACGACTGTGCGAACGCCTGGCGGTCGTCGAGATCGGCGAGCAGTACTTCGATCCGTTCGATGTTGACTGCAGAGGTGGATTTGCCGCTGCCCTCGACCAGATTATCCGGTTCAGTGGTGCGGATTCGTACCAGTGACTGATTCCTGGAAACAGCCTCGCCGGGCACTACCAACACGTGTTCGATATACCCAGAACGCTCGGCAGCGACGCGCGCAATATCGCGAGTCATGAGGCGGCCCGTCGCACTTTCCTTACTGGCATAACTGCCTAGGCTGACGATCATTATCGCAACAAGAAAAAGGCCACACACCCACCAACTCAATATCAGTGAGGCCATGGGTGACCTGGGCGAAACCTTGCCTATTTCAAGCAACTTGAATGCTCCCGCAACCGCCGTGCGCGGCAGATTGAAAAAACGCAGAGCGCTCAAGGCGCCCTGCGTTTTACTTCATCGTGTCGAATGAACGATGGATCAGCACCAGCCGTTTTTCTTGCCGTGGTGAGTCAGCCCGATACCCACACCGGCAAGGCCAGCGATCCCGGCGGCGGCTGCAGCGACAGCGCCGCCTGCAACCACGGCACCGCCAATGGCACCTGCCGCGGCAAGGCCGGCACCAATGAGGACGAGACCGATAGAACCGCCGCGAACTTCCTGAGCTTCTTGCATTGTTATTTCTTTCATGAGAACGCTCCTAATCAACTTACTATTCCCGGCAAGTGCCGAATTAAGGTTATTGCCGTGCTGGAACTTCCCAACGGCAACGTCCGCATAGTAATGGGCGCGATTCGCACTGCGCACTCGGAATCATCCTAAAGCGAACTAACACCTGCGGATACGTCTCGCGCCCTGCAAACTCAGAAGTTTTTTTCGCCGCCTTTTAAGATGCACTCGTTGATGACCGGACAATAAAAAACCCCGGCCATCATGACCGGGGTTTTTTATTCACTACTTCAAGTTCGATACAAGGTGTCAGACCTTGGCACGACCTTTGTAGGAACCGCCTTCGCGGGTGTCGATTTCGATCCAGTCGCCGATTTCAACGAAGTCGGCAACGCTCAGCTCGGTGCCGTTTTTCAGCTTGGCAGGCTTCATGACCTTGCCGGAAGTGTCGCCGCGGGCGGAACCTTCGGTGTAGTCGACCTGACGGATGATGGTGGTCGGCAGGTCTACCGAAACCAGGCGCTCTTCGAAGAACACCGCTTCGCAGACGTCTTCCATGCCTTCTTCGATGAAAGGCAGGACACCTTCGATGTCCTCGGCGTTCAGTTCGTACATGGTGTAGTCAGTGGTGTCCATGAACGTGTAGGTGTCACCGCTGATGAAGGACAGCGTGGCTTCCTTACGGTCCAGGATCACGTCGTCCAGCTTGTCGTCGGCGCTGTAGACGGTTTCGGTCTTGTAGCCGGTCAGCAGGTTCTTCAGCTTGGTCTTCATGATCGCGCTGTTGCGGCCGGACTTGGTGAATTCGGCTTTTTGCACCAACCAAGGATCGTTGTCGATACGGATCACGGTGCCGGGTTTCAGTTCTTTACCAGTTTTCATTACAGATATCCGAATTTGGATGGTGATGACAAAATCTTAGGCCGCGTATCATAGCCAATTTCGATAAAGCTGCACCAGCGTCGTCGCAAGATCTGGCTGAGCGGCCTGTTTGGCGCACCACTGGGCAGCATGCCGATCGAGCACCGGCCAGTGCCTGCCGAGCGCCTGCCAGGCCGGCCCCACGGCCTGCGCCTGGTTCCAGGCACGCCAGAAATCCCGCAATGCTGCCGCGGTCTCCGCTGGCAGATCGGCGGTGTACAGGTCCAGGAACGCCTCCAGTTTTTCCCAATGTGCGTACTCTTCCTGCACGTAGATGTGCCACAGCATTGGCCGTGCGGCCCACTGCGCACGCACGAAGGAGTCCTCGCCGCGCACGGCATTGAAGTCGCAGCACCACAGCAGGCGGTCATAGTCGGGTTGGGCAACGAAGGGCAACACTTGCACGGTCAGACTGCCGCGGCGATGCACATCACCGGCCTCGAGCGCCTCGCAGTGCAACCAGGCTTGCACATCGCCCAGGATGCGCCCATGCGGCACCAGCAGGTGCATCGGCCGCGCGTCGCTCGCCAGCGCGTCCAGCCATTCGCCCAACGCCGGGTTCTCATAAGCGAACAAGGACAACAGCCGTGCACCGGGCACTGGATCAATGCGCAACCCTGCCAGAAACGCTGCGCGGGCGTCGTTGTGCGGGCTCATGAAGGCCGCGCGCTCGTCCAGCAGTTGGCGCTCGCGCAGCAGCCCGCCCGTGCGCGGGGTGAAACCCGGAAAGAAAAACACCTTGCGCAGACCGTTGGCCTGCGGCGAAGGCAAGCCATGGCACCCCTCGACCCAGCCTTCGGCACTCAGGTAATCGAGATTCAGCCATAACGGCGGCCGCGGCTGGGCGGCCATGTCGGCGACATAAGCGTCCGGCAGTTGGCAGGCGAAAGCGCCAATGACCACGTCAGCCACGTCGACCGGCTGCCATCGTGCAGACCAGGCGTGCACCTCGACCCCCGCATGGGACTGGACCGCGGCATCCGCAACGGCGGCCGGGCACAGGCGCACGAAGGCACGCATGTCGTTGACCCACAGCCGCACCTGCAGCGCATGTTCGCTTGCCAACTGCCGGGCCAGACGCCACGTCACGCCGATGTCGCCATAGTTATCGACGACATCGCAAAAAATATCCCATGTGGCTTTCATGCCGGGCTCCCTGGACCGCACTAGAAGGCAATGACGAGCATTGTCCGCATAATCGGCGGCCGACAGAAGCGCTAAAGCCTGCTTGTGTGATAATCCCCCGGCCCTTTGCCGCCAGGAGGCTGGACATGGACCGCCGCTCTCGCCGTCGTACCCTATCGATTTCGTATCACCCGCTGAAACTGATCGCCTGCATCGCGCTGGGCCTCTGGCTGGGATTCGTCGCGATCCTGCTGACCTCGGTCGTGGCATGGCAGCGCTGGGGCGAAGTACCGGTCGCCCTCCAGGCGCCCCCACCCTTGCCAGCAGCGCCACAGGCCGTCGAGCCTGAGCCACGCGCGCCGATGTTCGAGCAGTATCAGCGCAACCTGCAACGCCAGGAGCGCACACCTGGCGACGCCAAATGCCAGTTCTGGCTGCAACAGGAACGCACGGCGCCAAGCGATCATAGCCGTGCCAATGTCCTGCAGTTCTGTGGTTGGAACGATGAATAAGCACGCGCTGCGCCAAGCCATCGTCGACCACCTGCGCATCGACCTCGACACTGCCCGACGCGCCGCGCAGACCGCCTATGAAACAGCCACGCATGAAGAAAACGTGGCCGAGAACAAGTACGACACCCTCGGCTTGGAGGCGTCCTACCTGGCCACCGGGCAAGCTCGCCGAATGGAGGAGATCCGCCAGGCATTGCTGCTTTACGAGGGGCTGGTACTGCGTGCGCCGGAGGGCGATCTCGGCATTGCCCTCGGCGCCTTGGTGCGTCTGGACACCGACAGCGGTCACGGCGTGTGGTTTTTCCTGGGCCCGGAGGCGGCCGGGGTGAAAATCGCTCTCGAGGCGGTGACGGTCACGGTGATCACGCCTCGCTCTCCGCTGGGCCAAAGCCTGCTCGGCAAAGAGATTGGCGATGAGGTGAGGCTGGCCGGTGCCGCCCATTGGATCGGTGCCGTGCACTGATGCACCCGTTGTGGTACCGGCGCGGTGCCGAACGCACCGCTCAGGAAACATTCAGCGCAGCATCGCGACTTGTTCCTCGACGGGGCTGCTCGTAGGGTGCACAGGCACTTTAAACAGGAATGAACGCATCATGGACAGTCTCAAGGAACGAGCACTGAAGGATCTGCTGGTGGTGCATTGCTCCGGCACCTGCCCACAGACGGACATCGACGCCGACGAGCTTCGGCGCAGGTGCGCCCAACGGGGCTACCTCGTCGTTGACCACCACTACATCATCCGGCGCGACGGCAGCATTCAGAGCGTCGTACCGGAATCGGCGAGCGTTGGCGGCCAGGACAGCAGCGAGAGGCGCACCATCAACCTGTGCCTGATCGGCGGAGCCGATCGAGACGGCCAGCCGCAGGCCAACTTCAGCCGAGCGCAGTACGACGCCTTGCGTGCCCTGCTCGCTATCCTCAAGCGGCGTTACAGCGACGCGGGCATCATCGGCCATCGAGATCTGGCGCCCACCGTGCCCTGCAACGAGCACACCGGCCCGGGCGCCTGCCCATCCTTCGACGTCCAGCGCTGGTGGTCGGCGCTGCACGAACAAGTGTGCCAGCCTGGCCGCAGGGAGCACTGAAAGTTAGGAGTATTCCGAATGATTCGTGCAGGCCACCGGGCTATGTTGTGAGTGCGCCCAACGACGGGCGCTCCACACAACAATGTTCAAGGAGATTCACATGGGCTACTACTGCTGCATGCACATCAACGAATTCCAGGACGATCAGCCAACCGGCGAAGAACAGGAAGTCGTGAATCAGGAACAAGGCTTTACGCCGGAAGAAGCCGCTGCACTGGCTGAATAACACGTGAAATGAAAATGGGGCGAATGTTTCGCCTCATTTTTTTTATTCATAGGGAAGCCGCTACCCATGACCACTGTTGCCCCAGAGCGTACGCTTTCGTTGCATGACGCAGAATGTGCAATCGATCTGCACTTTGCCAGCCAAGACATTCAACTCACTCTTTCTCGCTATGGCCACCCCTTGTCCAGCACAGTGGCCATCCTCCAGCCCCCCGATGGCACATCCGGACTGGAATGCGTAGGTTGCGGCAAGGGCTACGAAACCGAGGCCCGCGTCGGCGCCAAGTTCGAGGCCTACGAGCACTACATGGGCACCCGCCGCCTGCGTGCGTTCAGTACCCTGCAACCGTTCGACGAGGTCGTCGCGCAATCCGCCCTGCAGGATACGCTGCCCGTGCAGATGCTGCGCAGCACACCTGCCTCGCAGATCGCCGTGTTGACCTTCGAGCAGCCCGGGGGCACCGACCTGCTCTACCCTGCCTTCCTGATCAATCATGAGTACGCCAACCAGGCTCTGCCCGGCGACGATACCGACTACAGCGCTGCCCGCCGTTACTCCTGCGGTACCGGTGTCGCCGCCGGCGTCGGCTTCACGGAAGCGGCCGTGCACGCGGCCAGTGAAGTGATCGAGCGGCACGGCGTCGGCCGCTTCATCGCACGGCACTTCTTCCATGATGTAGATGCGCCTATTCAGCAGGTCGACCCGGGATCGATGCCCACTGCCCTGCTGAGCACACTGCACGCTGCCGAATCGGCCCTTGGCGCTTCCATCGAAGTGTTCGACGCGACCAGCCAGATTGCCTACCCCGTCTACATTGCCTATTGCCCCGACAAAACCATCGCCGGCGTGCATGTCATCGGTGGCGGCTGTTCGTTGTACCCCAGCCATGCCGCAGCCCGAGCCATCAAGGAACTGGTGCAACAATACAAGGTGGCTGAAGGGATCGAGCATGTTGAACAGCAATGGCTCAAGTCGATGAACAACCTGGCGCGCCAGCCGCGATTGCTGCGGTGCCTGCGCCTGGCGTTCGAGCCGCGGCAGCGCGCCCGGGTCCAGCGTTGCGCCATGCCTCGGGATCCTCAGCGCATGCCCCTGGACAAGCACCTGGCCCACCTGCAGTCGACGTGCCAGCAAGCCGACTTCCCGGTCTGGCTGAAAGAGCTGCATCGCGGTGCTGGCGACGTCAGCCTGGCGTGCGCGGTGATGCCCAGGATGGAGCGGTTCTCCATTGTCTCACTCGGTGGAAGAGTCGTGCCTAGCCACCGCTATACGTAGCCGTATCACGCTGATCGACCCAGGGCTCGGCCCGTTGCGCATGCACCGCAATGCGCCGAGTCAGCCTGGACGCTGGTGCGAGTTGGCGGCTGGCCCCTCACTTCCTCATAGTCAGAACCCCGATGCCTCAGACACCCGAAGCACCCGCACCGCACGACCCCTCGCGTCGTGATTTCCAACTTTCATCCGCGCCGGGGCCCGCGACCCAGGCCGTACATCTCGGGCAGCATGAGCGTGGCGCGGAACACTTTCCGGTGCCGCCGCTGATCTGCAATTCCGCGGTACTGCTCGACTCCATAGAACAGGGCAGAGCCATGCTCGGCAACCCGGGCGTCGAGAACTTCGTTTATCAGCGGTACGCGAACCCGACTGTTTCAACATTGGAAGCCAAGTTTCGCGCGATCGAACAGTGCGCCTACAGCCTCGCGCTCAACAGTGGCATGACCGCGTGCCTGTTGGTGTTTCGCGCCCTGCTCAAAGCGGGGGATCACGTGATCGTGCCGCACAGCCTGTTCTATGAAATCATCGAACAGCTGCAATACGAAGCCAGCAGCCGCGCCCTGGAACTGACCATTATCGACGACTACTCGTTGAGCGGGTTCACGGCGGCGCTGCGGCCCAACACCCGAATGGTCTTCATCGAAGCGCCCACCAACCCCGCGTTTCTCGATATTCATATCGCCCCTTTGGCGCAGCGCTGTATCGACAATGGCGCGCTGCTGGTGGTCGACAATACCTTCCTCACCCCGGTCTGCCAGAAGCCTCTGAAACTGGGCGCCGCCGTGACGCTGTATTCACTCACCAAGCACCTCAATGGCCACGGGGATGTGATGGGCGGCATGATCAGCACCAATCATGCCGAGCTCTACACCGCCCTCAAACACCAGCGCGACAGCACCGGCCTGATCCTCGACCCCTTTTCGGCCTGGCTGACCATCCGCGGACTGCGAACGCTGCCGTTGCGCCTGGAAAAACACACGCAAAACGCCCTGGGCATCGCCCGCATGCTCGGTGCTGAATTCCCGGCTCTGGAATGGCGTGCCGTGTGGACCACCGCCAGCGCCAGCGCCAATGGCATCGACCCGGCCTTGCACACCGGCCTGATTGCCTTGGTGCTGCCGTCCAGGGCAATGGGCATGAGCTTCGTTCGGCACTTACGACTGATCAGGCTCGGGACCACCTTCGGCAATCTTGAATCGCTGTGCTACCACTACGGCAGCTTCGCCAGGGAAGGCAGCGACCATCTCCACCGCATCGGTGTGCCAGAGGGGCTGGTCAGGATCTCGGTGGGCCTGGAGGACGTCGAAGACATCAAGGCGGATATCAGGGCGGCATTGCGCGAGGCGATGGCCGGGGGCTGAAACGGATCGTGGAGGGCTGGGTGGCACTGTCATCAAGCGGTGCTTGCGACCGGCCTGCTCGTCATGGCGCTGACAGGCAGGAGCAGTTTGCGCCAGACCGCTGAACCCCACCCACTCTATGAGTGCCAGACAGCAAAAAGCCCCGGCGTTTTCAACGACCGGGGCCTTGCGAATGTGGCGGTGAAGGAGAGATTCGAACTCTCGATACAGTTTCCTGTATACACACTTTCCAGGCGTGCTCCTTAAGCCACTCGGACACTTCACCGTAGCTCGGCAAACCTGTTCAGTCTGTCGAGGCGCGCTAATGTAGTCGATCATGCCGTTCATGGCAACGGTTTTTTTGAGATTTTTCATGCGCTTAAAGCCACGCACCGGCTGGCGCGTGACCGGTTGGTCAGCCTTGCTGCTTTACCTTGGGTCGCAGGCTGGGTAACGTCGCGCAAAAAACAGCATGGGGAAGGCGCAATGACGGATCTGATCGACTACCAGTTGGAAGAAGGCATCGCGACCTTGACGCTGAACAATGGCAAGGTCAATGCCATCTCACCGGCGCTGATCGACGCGTTCAACGCTGCCCTGGATCGCGCCCAGGGCGATCGTGCGGTGGTGATCGTCACCGGTCAGCCGGGCATCCTGTCGGGGGGCTACGACCTGAAGGTCATGACCGCGGGCCCGCAGCAGGCCATCGAGCTGGTCAGCGCCGGCTCCACCCTCGCCCGTCGCCTGCTGGCGCACCCTTTCCCGGTCATCGTCGCCTGCAGCGGGCATGCAGTGGCCAAGGGTGCATTCCTGCTGCTGTCGGGCGATTACCGGATCGGCGTCGAGGGTGCCTTCCAGATCGGCCTGAACGAGGTGCAGATCGGCATGACCATGCACCACGCCGGTATCGAACTGGCCAGGGATCGGCTGCGTCGTTCGGCGTTCCATCGCGCGGTGATCTGTGCCGAGATGTTCGACCCGCTCGCCGCCCTGGACGCCGGCTTTCTGGACCAGGTGGTTGCACCGCAGCAGCTTCGCGAAGCCGCGCTGGGCGCTGCTCGGCGCCTGCAGAAGCTGAACATGAAAGCCCACGCCAATACCAAGCTCAAGGTGCGCCGGCAACTGCTGGAAAACCTGGATCAGGCCATTGCCCAGGATCGCAAGCAACTGATCTGAGCTTCATTGTCCAAGCACTGAACTGGCCAGCGTGGCAGCACTCTGATCTGGAAGACGCTGCTCAGCGTTCCTGCCACCTGCACAAGAAGCCTTTGACCATGGGTCGAGTCGTTGCCGCCGCGGTGTATAGCGCGGGTAAGAAAGTTGCCAACATCAGCCTGGAGGAAGGTGCGCAGTGGGCGCGCAAGCCCGGGCATTTTGTCTGGATCGGGCTCGAGCAGCCCGGCCCCGAAGAGCTGGCCAACCTGCAGCGCCAGTTCGGTCTGCATGAGCTGGCCATCGAGGATGCGCAGGAATCGCACAGCCGGCCGAAACTGGAAACCTTCGGCGATGCGCTGTTTATCGTGACCTATGCCCCGGTGCGTCGCGAGGGTCGCATCGAGTTCATCGAGACGCACATCTTCGCCGGGCGCGGCTACATCATCACCAGCCGCAACGGCCATTCGGCTTCCTACGCCGCTGTCCGCCAGCGTTGCGAAGCGCGACCGCTGTTGCTGGAGCACGGCGAGGATTTCGTTCTATACGCCCTGCTCGACTTCGTCACCGAGAACTACCAGCCGGTCAGCGAAGCCATTCACGCGGAAATCGAAGCGCTGGAACGCAACGTCCTCAGCGGCAAACTGCTCGAGGCCGACATCCAGCGCCTGCACGGGCTGCGCCGGGAACTGCTACGCCTGCGCCGTTACGTGGCGCCCATGGTGGAGATCAGCGAGGAACTGCAGCGCCTGGATTTCCCGTTCATCGACAAGAACATGCGCCCGTACTTTCGCGATGTGCAAATCCATGTCAACCGGCAGATGGAGGACCTCGGCACCATGCGCGATATCGCCAGCCAGACCATCGAAATCGGTCTGTTGCTGGAGTCCTCGAGGCAAAGCATCGTGCAACGCAAATTCGCCGCGTGGGCGGCCATCCTGGCGTTCCCGACGGCCGTCGCCGGCATCTACGGCATGAACTTCGAGAACATGCCGGAGTTGACCTGGCACTACGGCTACTTCGGCGTACTGACGTTCATCGCCGTGGGATGCACCGGCCTGTTTGCCAGCTTCAAGCGCTCCGGCTGGCTGTAGCGGCTTCACGGCGGGCGGTGCGCTGGGCGATGAAACGCATGATCCATTCGCCGACGGTACGGCCGTCATGGCCCTGCTCGAGCGTGGCCACGGCCGGGCCGTAAAGCGCTTCGCCCAGGTGGGGGCGACGCAGGTCCAGCAGTGCTTGCGCGTATTCGGGCACGAACTCCGGATGACCCTGAAAGCACAGCACCTGATCGCCCAGCTTGTAGGCGGCATACGGGCAGAACGGGCTAGAGGCCACCACCTCCGCCCCCGGCGGCAACGCCGTCACCTGGTCTTGATGGCTGATCAGCAAGTTGAGATCCGGGCGCCGGGGCTCCATCCACGGCTCGGCAGTGCCTACGCCATAGGCGTGCACGCCCAGCCCCCAGCCCTGGCTGGCGCGTTCGGCCTTGCCACCCAGCGCCAGCGCCAACAACTGATGACCAAAGCAGACGCCGATCAGTACATCGCCACGCTGGTAGCGGTCGAGCACGTACGCTTTGAGCGTGAGGATCCAGGGATCGGTGGCGAAAGAATCCGCCTTGCTGCCGGTGACCAGATAAGCATCGAATGATTGATCGTCATCCGGGTAGTGCCCTTCCATCACGTTGTAAACCACGAACTGGCCAGGCACCGGTTGCCCGGCGAACAGCTGCTCGAACATGTGACCGTAGCCCTGGTACTGCTCACGCAGTTCCGGGCGGAGAATATCGGTCTCGAGGATGCAGATGCGTAGCGTCATATCAATACTCGGCGCAGGGAGCGAAAGTGCAGGTCGCCAGCGTGCCTTGGCAGTAAAGACATGGCAAGTATTGCCGTTCCGGGATGACCGATGAACGGTCATGCATTGTTTAATGACCCTGGCCGGTAGTTGTGAAGGTCTAGGCTGGGCGTTGTAGCTGAAACGACACACCCAGTTATGCCGTCGGGACCGAAGAAAATTCTAGAACTATGTAAATTGATTCTAAGTCACAGTCTACGAGGCCTCTAAGGTTTAGTTACAGGATGCGTTTCGCCGGCCGGGCCTCAAGCCTGGCGCGAAGTCGGCGCAAGGACAAAAATAACAACCATAGGCAGTGCGCCATGTTCAAACATCCAAAAATTCGTCAGGCCGGGCTGATTGTCTTCGCCACGACCCTTTTGCTCATTCTCCCCAACATGAATCGCCTCATCGGCTAGCGGTGAGGCCGCCCTCCTGCAAAACGGCCCGAGTCACTCGCTGTTGCGCGTGCGACTCGGGCCATCAGTGTCATGAGGCGACTCACGCCCTCAGGTGTGCGACTGCGATTGAGACTGTGATTGCGAGGAGGCAAAGGCTGGTACCGACACACTGACCGTCGGTGAAACCAGGACCTTGGCGTGCATCTGCTCGAAGCCCCCGCCACGCCGCATGCCGCGCACCGGGCAGGCATCGAGGTAGTCCAGGCCCACGGCCAGTTTCAGATGGCGCTCCGGCCGGGCCAGTTGATGGGTCACGTCGAAGCTGTACCACGCGTCGTCCAGCCAGGCTTCGGCCCACGCATGGCTGGACATGTGCTCGCTGTCTTCACTGAACAGATACCCGGACACATAACGTGCAGGTATGCCCAGGCTGCGCGCGCACGCCAGGAACGCCTGTGTGTGATCCTGGCAGACGCCGGCCCGACCGGCGAACGCCTTGGCTGCGCAGGTATCGACCGCAGTGGCACCGGGCGTATACGCCATGTGCTGGTTGAGCGCCTGCATCAAGTCGATCAGTGCCGTGCGATCACGCTGTTTGCACTCGCGCGCCGCGAAGGCACGCAAATCATCGTCGGCCTCAGTCAACCGGGTGAAGCGCAGGAAGGGCAACGGCGACTGCGCCTCATGCTCCGCTTCGCGAGATTCGTCGATATCGACCTGCCCGCGAGCGCCGATGATGATGGCGTCATGGGGATGATCCAGGGTCAGCACGTGCAGGATATTGCCAAAGGGGTCCAGTTGCGCGCGTACCGGTCGCGGCAGATCCAGGTGCCAGCTCAGTACTTGCTGGCGCTCACTGTCGTGGGGTGTCAGGCGCAAGTATTGAATACTTGCCCGAACCTCATCGTCATAGTGATAGGCAGTTTCGTGACTAATCGAAAGTCTCATACAGCCTCCAGGTAAGAGCTGTGGATTGCGTTGCCCAACTGGCGCAGCAGCGGGATACATTCATTCAGCCAGTCATGCAGCCCTTCATCGAGAATCTCGCCGATCCCGGTATAACGCAAGCGCGCATCCAGTTCGGCAGCCAGGCGCTGTGCAGGCCGGCCATTTTCCCCCGGCCACGACGCCAGGATGTCGTTCATTTCCTCGGTGCACGCGCGCAGCGAGCGCGGTACGTCGGCACGCAGCAGGAGCATTTCGGCCACCGGCCGTGCCGCCGGTGCATCGCGGTAAATCTCGGTGTAGGCTTCGAACGAGGACAATGCCCGCAGCAGCGCGCTCCACTGGTAATAGCCGTGGGCGGACTCGTCGTCCACCGCTTCGGCCTGGTCGCCGAGCATTTCATAGCGGGCGTCGAGCATGCGCAGCGTGTTGTCGGCGCGCTCGATGAACGTGCCCAGGCGGATGAACCGATAAGCGTCGTTGCGCATGATGGTGCCGTAGGTGGCGCCGCGGAACACGTTCGAGCGCTCCTTGACCCACTCGCAGAAGCGGCTCATGCCGTAGCGACTCAGGCCCTGCTCGGCAATGCCGCGAATCTCCAGCCAGGTCGCATTGAGGTTTTCCCACATGTCGGCGGTGATTCGCCCACGCACCGCGTGGGCGCTGGCTCGCGCGGCGCCCAGGCAGCTGTAGATACTGGCCGGGTTGGCCGGGTCCAGGGCGAAAAAGTGCAGCAGACGCTCGGCGTGCAGCTTGCCGTGGCGCTCCAGGTAATCGTCCAGGGTGCCGGTGATCAACAACGGCATGGCGATCTCGTGCAGACCGTCGCCGCGCCCATCCTGGGGCATCAACGACAACGAATAACTGACGTCGAGCATCCGCGCGAGATTTTCCGCGCGCTCCAGATAACGCGACATCCAATACAAATCCGAGGCAGTTCTACTTAGCATTGGCAGGCTTCCTTAATCCTCGACGACCCAGGTGTCTTTGGTTCCGCCGCCCTGGGACGAGTTGACCACCAGGGAGCCTTCGCGCAGCGCCACACGGGTCAGGCCGCCGGGCACCACACGGGTCTCGCGCCCGGTCAGGACGAACGGCCGCAGATCGATGTGGCGTGGCGCGATGCCATTCTCGACGAAGGTCGGACAGGTCGATAACGACAGCGTAGGCTGCGCAATGTAAGCGTGCGGTCGAGCCTTGAGCCGCGCGCGGAAATTCTCGATCTCGGCAGCGGTGGCAGCCGGCCCTACCAACATGCCGTAACCACCGGAGCCCTGGGTTTCCTTCACCACCAGGTCCGGCAGGTTGGCCAGCACATGCGACAACTCGTCGGGACGGCGGCACTGCCAGGTCGGCACGTTCTTGAGGATCGGCTCCTCGTCCAGGTAGAAACGGATCATGTCGGTGACGAACGGGTACACCGACTTGTCGTCCGCCACCCCGGTGCCGATGGCATTGGCCAGCACCACGTTGCCCGAGCGGTAGGCCGACAGCAGGCCCGGCACCCCGAGCATGGAGTCGGGGTTGAACGCCAGCGGGTCGAGGAAGGCATCGTCCAGACGCCGGTAGATGACATCGACCGGCTTGGGCCCATCCGTGGTGCGCATGAACACGCGGTCGTCACGCACGAACAGGTCCGCACCCTCGACCAGCTCGACGCCCATCTCGCGGGCCAGAAACGCGTGTTCGAAGAAGGCGCTGTTGAAGCGCCCGGGCGTCAGTACCACGACGCTGGGGTTATCGATCGCACTGGAGCTTTTCAGCGTATCCAGCAACAGGTTGGGGTAGTGATCGATCGGCGCAATCCGCTGTGCTGCAAACAACTCGGGAAACAGCCGCATCATCATCTTGCGGTCTTCGAGCATGTAGCTGACGCCGCTGGGCGTGCGCAAATTGTCTTCCAGCACGTAGTACGTACCGTCGCCGTCACGCACCAGGTCCACGCCAGAGATATGCGCGTAGATGTCGCGATGCAGGTTCAGCCCCTGCATCGCCAACTGGTACTGCTCGTTGGCCAGCACTTGTTCGGCAGGAATGATGCCTGCCTTGATGATGCGCTGGTCGTGGTACAGGTCGGCCAGAAACATGTTCAGGGCTTTGACCCGCTGGATGCAGCCGCGCTCGACCACCCGCCATTCGCTGGCCGGGATACTGCGTGGAATGGTATCGAACGGTATGAGACGCTCTGTGCCCTGCTCGTCCCCATACAAGGTGAACGTAATCCCGGCGCGATGAAACAACAAGTCGGCCTCGCGTCGCCGTTGGGCCAGAAGCTCTTGGGGCGTCTCGGCAAGCCAACGGGCGAACTCCCGATAATGCGGACGGACCGAGCCGTCGGCACTGTACATCTCATCATAGTAAGTGCGGATCATGCCGTACTCCTTGTCACCCGGACCCGCTAGCCATCGCAAGGGCCGTGCCAGTGGCATAAAGGCTTTAAAAACAATAGGTTGGAGATCTAGTTTAAAAACCACGCACTGTTCCTGTGCGATTTTGACGCTGCCCCTCGGTGGAACGCTTCATTGCGAAGCGGCTGCTTACAGGCTTGTTGCTATGACCCGCATAGTAAACCCTGAATTCAGTACCCCCGGTAAAAAAATAATAATTCTTTCAGCACCTTGTAATACAACTCTGCGGGCATTCCCAGCACCGTAATAAAAACGACCGGCACAGGCCGGTCGTTTTTATTACGGTGTCGAACATTCAAGCCTGGGGCCGCCGAATTTCGTGCTTGACCCCCCATCCTTCCATTTCGCCTCCCAACGGTTCGATCACGGCCTCGAAGTCCTGTTCGAACTCGCCGATGCCGCCATACGTGGCATACATGACCTTGCTCAACTCAAGGTTCCAACCGCCATCGTCCCGCTCGCTGACCTGGGCATTGAGCGACTCGCCCTGAAACTTGCCAGCGGCCGTGCGTGCGCGGTCCTCGTCAGGGAAAACGGCATAGAACTCGATGGGGTGAATGCGCGCAAAGTCGAAGCCGCCCTCTTTCATGCGGCGCAGTACGCTGCTGCTGATGTCTTCCTGATAGGCTGTGCTCATGATTCGTCCTCCTCCCACATAAACGACGGATAGACTTTCAGTACCTTCCGGACCGCCCCGCCAGAGCGGTGAAACGTTGGCAGGGCAGCATGAGCGTGCGCTCGAAACCGGAATGAAGCATGGAGCTTGGAAAGACGAGGCCTGAACGACCTCTGGTGCAGATGGGCGCAAAGATGCTGAATGGACCAGCAGCCTCAGGCTACCTTGGTCAGGGCACTCATTTCAACACTAGGCTTGGGGTTTGGGGTTTTCATCAATGCGAGTGATTTCGACGCTGTGCTGCGTCTTGAGGGTTTTTGCGGTCGGCGATACCACCCGGTCCTGGAAGTCATTCAGGTCCAGCTCGGCCGACACCGGGTACAACTTCGAGCGCACCAATTGGGCCGCTTCTTCCATGCTGGGACGGGCCTCGGCCTTCGCCACCATGCTGGTCAACTCGCCGTCTTTGTTGACGAAGCTGATTTTCCACTCTTTCATTATTGTGTATCTCCTCAGCGAAGAACTCAGGCAAGAAGCTGTGTGATACAAGCACCTTTCTAAAGACCGTCAACCGCGCCCCATCGTTCAGAAATGTTAGGCGTTCGATGCAGGCTTTTATCGAGGCACAAAAGGCCCTCGCGGGCCCTTTGTCACCGCGTCGAGCGGTTATTCCTGTTTGCTTTCCACCGCCCCGGCCGTGTTGTCCAGCAGGCTCTGGGTGGCAGTCTGGATAAAGGCGTCGAGCTTGAGGCGCAGGGCATCGACATCGGTCGCATCGTTGATCAGGTCCGCCTTGAACTCGCGCCCCAACTGGTAGCGATACAGGCGCGGTTCCATCTCGCGCGGCTCGATGAGGATGCGATCACCCGACACCAGCGCCACCGTCTGCTCGCCGCCTGAGGGCTTGATCATGGCGAAGCCCTGGTCACCCTGCGGCAGGTTCAGCAGGTCACGCCCCCAGCACTGGTGCTGCGTGGTGCCGCCCAGGCGGCCCATGATGGTCGGCACGATATCGACCTGGGTACCGACAGTGTGGCGTACCGCACCGAATTTCTCCTGGATACCCGGTGCAATGAACAGCAGCGGCACATTGAAGCGCCCCAGGTCGACTTCGGTGATCTGCGCATTGTTGCCGAAGCCATGGTCACCGACGATCACGTACAGGGTCTCTTTGAAGGAGGGGTCCTTGCGCGCTTTCTCGAAGAACTGCCCCAGCGCCCAGTCGGAATAACGCATGGCGGTCAGATGCAGGTCCAGCGAGCCGCGACCGGTCACCGGTGCCACGGGCAATTCCTTGGGCAGGGCGTAAGGCGTGTGGTTGGACAGGCTTTGCAGCAAGGCGTAGTACGGCTTGCCGGAAGCGCCACGCTTGGCCAGTTCCTCGTTGCCGCGGTTGAACATGTCCTGGTCGGAGACGCCCCACGTCGGGTCGGAAAACACCGGGTTGACGAAGTCGTTACGGCCGATGAAGGTGGTCATGCCCTGGTTGCTGAAGAAGCCCGATTGGTTGTCCCAGGCGAAATCACCGTTGTAGACATACACATCGTCGTACTGGCGTGCGCTCAGCAGTTCCGGCAAACCGGAGAGCTTGTGCGCACCTTCCGGCGTCTGCATCAGGTATTCGAAACCGGGCAGGTTGGGGAAGCAGCCCATGGTGGCGAACATACCCTGATGGGTGTGGGTGCCATTGGAAAAGAAGCGATCGAACAGCAGCCCTTCTTTGGCCAACTGGTCGAAATACGGCGTGATGTTGCCGCTCGCCCCCAGCGCGCCGACCGAATGGCCTGCAAAGCTTTCCATGAGGATCACGACCACGTTCTTGATGGGCAAGGTGTTGGCGTCGGGCGCTTTGAATTCGCGACGCACCGCGGCCGTTTCGGTGTCGACCAGGGTGTCAGCCGGCGTCAACAGCATGTCGCGCACGGTCTGCCGCGCCTGGTCGGCGGGCAATGTCGGCTTCCAGATATTGTCGCGGTCCTCGGACAGGTTGCTCTTGGCCGCATTGATCAGGGACAGCGTGCCATTGAGGCCCAACTGATTGGCAAAGTTGGAATCGGTGGTGTACGCATCCCCCCAACGCATCGGCGGGCCCTGGCGCAGCGTGCCACGCGCAGCGACCACCGCAATCACCAGAATCACCATGAACACGGCGACTCGCGCATACCAGGGTGCAACCACCGTGGGCGTGCGCGTGCGGGTCAGGCGATCGATCCCTTTGAACACCAGGCTCAACAGCCAGGTCACGACGACCCAAGCGACCAGGTAGCGCACGACCGGGAAGCCATACCAGAGCATGCTCATGACCGTTTTCGGGTCTTCCTTGATGTACTGAAACACCAGTCCGTTCAGGCGTTGATGAAATTCACGATAGAAGTCCATCTCCATCAGGCCCAGGAACAGCGTGATGCTCGAGACCACGGTCAGCCAGAACCGCCACAGCCCTCTCCACTGCATGGCCCGCGGCACCAGCACCGCCAGCAGCAACGGCACCAGCAGGTAGACCACCAGACGCAGGTCGAAGCGCAGCCCGTTGATGAACGCTTCGACAAAGGTGCTGGCGGGCGTATCGCCGATCATTTCTCGGTTGTAAATGAGCAGCGCCAGGCGCAGGCCACTGAGCATCAACAGGATGGTCAGCCCGCTGATCAGCGTGTAGGCCAGGTGCGCTTTTACGGTAGGTTGCAGTCGGCCGATGGGGCCTGACCGGGCGTCAGAGATTGCCATGTAGTGGGAAGGTCCAAAAATGTTCGAGGGACAAAGCAGACCGTCAGGCACGGCAAAGCCCGTGCACAGTTGAGACGGCGCACGAATTGTCCAAGATTGCAGGTGAAAAATTTGTGAGTGGGCTCAAGGCCCGGTGCACGCCGCCGGCCTTGTACCCCGCACTCGGTCGTACGGGGCAAGGTTGGCAGAACAACGCTTCAGCCAGGTCGCGACGACCTGCTAGAGACGCGCATTGCCGCGCGGGCCGGCGATGGCCCAGATGATCAGGCCCAGCACCGGCAGCAGCAGGATCAGCAACACCCACAACACCTTGGCACCTGTACCCGCCCCGCTTTTGATCACGTTGATGATCGCCCAGATATCCAGAGCGAAAATGATCAGGCCAATCAGGCCGTTGAATGTCGAACCCATGTGTCGCTCCTTGAGTGTGGCTTGCACCTAGTAGGAACGCCGCCGCTCAGAAGGGTTCAGTCATCGCACGCCAGGCTAATCGGCCAGGGCAGGCTCGGTCTGAATGCCCACTGCATCCGCCAACTGCATCACGCGTGGTACGTCCTCGCCAAACACCAGCACCATCTGTAGCGCATCGTCGAGCAGTTGGCTGAAATTCATCAGTACATAGCCACCGCGGTCCTTGCTCAGCGCCGCCAACTGCACCTGAATGCGGTTGAGCGCCTTGTGCGGCTCCACGCCCTTGAGCTGTTTGGGCTTGATGTTGAACGTCACGTCCGGGCCGAACGAGGCGATGATCTGCTCGAGCAGTTCGGCGTGGGTATCGGCCTGGAACAGCACGGTATCGGGCAGATTGCCTACCACCAGCCATTCGCCCAGCGTAATGGGGAAACTGTCGTCGTAGTTGATGTCCGGATTGGCCGCCAGAAATGCCTGCGGGTCGGCGTAGGCCTGGCTCGACTCCTGCGCGATACGCTCGATCTCTTCGTCACGCAGGCAACCGGAGCTGATTTTGCCGATAAGCTCGACGAGTAGGTCTTTCATGGCGGGGCACCTGCGGCTGCTGAAAAAAGCCGCAAGGATAGCCGTTAATCCAACGGTTGAGTATCAGCCGGCCAAGGCCTGCAGTTGCGCGATGCTTTCCTGAGCGCCCATGGCCCGTGCCGCGCCCAGCGCATCGGTGCCTTGCGCATCGCGTCGGGCGGGGTCGGCGCCCTGGGCCAGCAGGTAATCCATGATTGCCGTGCGATTGAACATCGCCGCCATCATCAGTGCGGTGCGACCGTCGGCCGAGGCACCGTCGACCTGAGCCCCTTTTTCCACCAGCAGGCGAACCATGGGCAGGTTGCCTTTGAATGCAGCGCCAGCCATGGGCAACTGGTTCTTGTCATTGGCGATCTGCGGATCAGCCTTGAACGACAACAGCACCTCGGCGGCCTCCAGGTGACCGTGATAGCAGGCCAACATCAACAGGGTGTCGCCGTTATGGTTACGTAGATTGGGCGGCAGGCCCTTTTCCAGCAGGCGCTGCAGCATGGCCGCATCGCCTTGGCGGGCGACCTCGAACACCTGCTGGGCGAATTCCGCCGCCTCTTCATCATTCATTTGCTGTGCTTGGGGCTGGGTGGTCATGCGCACCTCCTGGCAATAATCATTAATGGATGCCTGCAGTGTCCTCGGCGGGGGCCCAAGCGGCCAACAGAAGCAGGCTATGGGCCGTCGCCGGGAAATTAATTGGCGTATCGAGGTCGTAGACAGTAATGGCTGCCGAATAATTTCACCAACGAAGACGCCTGAGCGGGGAATTTAGCCGGCTCACCAGACTTCACCGCGCAAAATGCAGGGCGCCTCAGGGGGTATCTTGCAAAATGCACGAGACACAAAAGTGGACTATTTGATAAGTCATTGATTATAAAGGATTTTTAAATACGCCAAAGCTGGCACAGTCGCTGCAACTCTCTACTCAAGCCTGCCAACACTTAGAGTCGAGGAATTGCACATGACCTTCATCCACGAGAAATTTGTTTCTGTATTCGCTGGTTATGACGTGACCACGCAGCCCCGCCCCGATGGTGCTGTGCTGTTGACCTTGCGTGATGGCGAAGGCAAACAGATCAAGCGTTCGATTTCTTACGCCCAACTGCACACCGCCGAGCAACTGACCTGGGTGATCAGCGCCATTCGCCGCGACCTCGCAGGCCAAGCCAGTGAACTGCCTGCAATCAACATGCTGCAAAGTCAGAACCGCTTCGCCTTGCCGACCTATCACTCGGCCTGATGCCTGATGGGGCCGCCCGGCGGCCCCTTATGGGCACCCCGTTCGATACGTGCCCCGTCTAGCCTTCCAGTGGCGCAACGCAACTGGCAATGTCATTTCCCGACGCAATCGCCCTGCTTCCCTCTTCACTTCCGAACAAGCGAATGACGATAACCCGTGCAGTCTCGCCTGCGTCCAGCCACTGCGCAGTGCCTGCAGGAACCTCGAGCCGATCGTGTCGCTCGCACAAGACCGCAAACACTCGATCTCCCAGGTGCAGATACACCGTCGCTCGTCCGCCCGCGAACAAAAACGCTTGGTCAGCGGCGTGACGATGTTCCACGCCCAGTGTGCGCACCTCAAGCGCTGCTGCATCTGCCTGACCGTCCAGGCTGATCACCTCCAGTATCGGCAACAAGCCTTCGCTCATCCAGCGATCCAGGTCCGCCCGGTAGGCGTCGATCACTTGCTCGCGGACGGCACCCGGGGCCAGCGCTGCCTCCGCCGCCCAGCGGGTGAAACTCACACCGTGTTCGGCCAGGGTGGCGGCGATGTCTTCATGATGAGTCAGCACTTTGTCGGGCTGGTCGAGACTCGACTGGTGATAGACGGCCAGATAGCTCATGGGACGGGGTTCTCCTGGGTTCGAGTGACAATGATGACGGCGGCTGCCAAGGCAGCGACGCTGGCGATGGCAAAGGTCCAGGACGGGCCCAGGGCGCCCCAGCTGTAACCGGAATACAACGCGCCCAACGCGCCACCGGTACCGGCCAGCGCTGCATAGAAGGCTTGGCCCTGCCCCTGCTGGCGCGGGCCGAAACTGCTCTGGATGAATTGAATCGCTGCGGCATGAAAACTGCCAAAGGTGGCCGCGTGCATCACCTGGGCAATGATCAACAGCCAGAACACGTCGGCAAAGCTGCCCAGCACCGTCCAGCGAATGGCAGCCAGCAGAAAACTGACTGCCAGCACCTGACGTACTGAAAACCGTGCCAGCACCCGGCTCATGGCCATGAACATCAGCACCTCGGCCACCACGCCGACGGCCCACAGCAACCCCACCACGGTGCGGCTGTAGCCCAACTGCTCCAGGTGCAGCGTGAGGAACACATAGTACGGGCCGTGGCTGACCTGCATCAATGCCACGCACAGGTAGAATGTCCACACCCCCGGGCGGCGCAGTTGCGCCAGGAAGCCATCGCCGGCCTGGCGTTCGCCGGCCAACGGCGGCCTGGCGTCCGGCACCCACGCACTGCTGACGACGATGCCGGCCATGATCAGCACCAGTGTCAGGGGATACCCGTCCAGGCTGAAGACCTGGAACAGCCGCCCCAGCAGCACCACACTGAGGATAAAGCCGATCGACCCCCACAGGCGGATTTGGCTGTACCTGGACGTCTGGCCCTGCAGATGAGCCAGCGTGATGGTTTCGAACTGCGGCAGTACGGCGTGCCAGAAAAACGCATGCAGGGCCATGACCATCGCCAGCCAGGCGTAGGTCTTGCTGAAAAAGATCAACGAGAAACTGAGCAGTGTGCACACCGCACCCACCCGAACGATCAGCAGGCGCCGACCGGTGTAATCGCCCAGCCATCCCCACAGATTGGGCGCCACACAGCGCATCAGCATGGGGATCGCCACCAGTTCGCCAATGCGCTCGCTGGAAAAACCCAGGTGGTGAAAGTACAGCGCCAGGAACGGCGCAGTGGCCCCCAGCAGAGCGAAATAGAACAGGTAGAAACTCGATAGCCGCCAGTACGGCAGGCTATCGGTGGACGTGGTGACGCCGCTCATGCCGGGCCTGCAGCCGCGATGGCAGCCGTCAAAGCTGGCCCAGCACCGGGGTCGAGACCTGGACGTCGGCGTTCTGCCCACGGTGGCGCAGCAGATGATCCAGCAGCACGATCGCCATCATCGCTTCGGCGATCGGCGTGGCGCGGATCCCGACGCAAGGGTCGTGGCGCCCTTTGGTGATGAGGTCCACCGGCTCACCGGCGACATCGATGGAGCGCCCGGACGTGGTGATGCTGGAGGTCGGTTTCAATGCCAGGTGCGCGACGATGGGCTGCCCGGATGAGATGCCGCCAAGAATCCCGCCGGCATTGTTGCTCAGGAATCCTTGCGCCGTCAGCTCGTCGCGATGCTCGGTGCCGCGCTGGGCCACGCAGGCGAAGCCGGCGCCGATCTCGACGCCCTTGACGGCATTGATGCTCATCAGTGCGTGGGCCAGGTCGGCGTCGAGACGATCGAACACCGGCTCGCCGAGCCCGGGCAGCACGCCTTCGGCGACCACGGTGATCTTGGCGCCGACCGAGTCCTGGTCGCGGCGCAACTGGTCCATGTAGGCTTCCAGCTCCGGGACCTTGTCCGGGTCGGGGCTGAAGAATGCGTTGTGTTCCACCGAGTCCCAGGTCTTGAACGGAATCTCGATCGGCCCCAGCTGGCTCATGTAGCCACGAATCAGGATGCCCTGGCTGGCCAGGTATTTCTTCGCGATCGCACCGGCAGCGACCCGCATGGCGGTTTCGCGCGCCGAGCTGCGCCCACCGCCCCGGTAGTCGCGAACACCGTACTTGTGGTGGTAGGTGTAGTCGGCATGCGCGGGGCGAAACAGGTCCTTGATCGCCGAATAGTCCTTGGACTTCTGGTCTGTGTTGCGAATCAGCAGACCAATGGAGGTGCCGGTCGTGCGCCCCTCGAACACGCCCGAAAGTATTTCCACCTCATCGGCTTCCTGGCGCTGGGTGGTGTGGCGGCTGGTGCCCGGCTTGCGCCGGTCCAGGTCGCGTTGCAGGTCTTCCAGGCTCAGCTCCAGGCCTGGAGGGCAGCCATCGACAATGGCGACCAGTGCCGGGCCATGGCTTTCGCCAGCAGTGGTGACAGTGAACAGCTTGCCGTAGGTATTGCCGGACATGCAGGACGCTCCGCGAAATCAACCGAATCTTACAGGGGCCGATCAGTATACGCAGGGTCGCCGGCCAGTTCATCCCTGAACCTTTAAACCCCCGGCCCAGTCCAAATTGCACCTTTCTCGATAGTGGCTTAATGATGCTACGGCTAATGCTGGTTGTTTTCCTGTTGGGCAGCGCGACAGTGCAGGCTGCAACCCCCTCCGTGTTGCAGCGCCCCATTGACCTGGACGTGGCGGGAGGCCAGTTGCACGGCACCCTGCTACTGCCACGCTCGAACGAGCCAGTGCCGGTGGTGCTGATGATTTCCGGCTCGGGACCGACCGACCGTGATGGCAACAACCCGGAGGGCGGACGCAATGACAGCCTGAAAAAACTCGCCGTGCTGCTGGCTCGCAATCACATTGCCAGCGTGCGCTTCGACAAACGCGGGGTGGCCAGCGGTCGGCCGGTCACCCCGGACGAGCGGGACCTCAGTGTCGAAGCCTATGTGGCCGACGCTGTTGCCTGGGGGCGCAAGCTCAAGGCCGATCCGCGCTTCGGCCCACTGATCATTCTGGGCCACAGCGAAGGCGCCTTGATCGCCAGCCTCGCCGCTCAGCCCGCCGGCGCGGCAGCGGTGATTTCCTTGTCGGGCAGCGGCCGGCCCCTGGCCGATGTGCTCAACGAACAGATCGCCGAGCGCCTGCCGGCCGACCTGCAACCGCGCAGCCGGCAGATCATCGAGCGCCTGAGCGCGGGGCAGCGGGACGAGGATGTACCCGCCCCGCTGCACGTGTTGTTTCGCCCCAGCGTGCAGCCTTATCTGATTTCGTTGCTGCGCCAGGCGCCGGCCGCGGCCTTCGCCAAGGTGCAAGTGCCGGCCCTGATCGTGCAGGGGCGCAACGACATTCAAGTCAACGAAGCTGACGCCCAGGCCTTGAAAGCGGCGAAGCCGGACGCGCAGTTGGCACTGATCGATGGGATGAATCATGTGCTGCGCATCGTTGCGATGGACCTCAAGGCGCAGTTGGCGTCCTACAAGAATCCGGCGTTGCCATTGAGCGATGAGCTGGGCCGGGTGCTGGTCGACTTCATCCACGGCCTTTAGCCCACTTCAGTCTGGCGTATCGGTGCCGATAAAAGGGTGTGAACGAGGACCCTGACCATGCCCGATACGCCTGTCGACGAATTACCGGAACTGACCGAAACCGCTGCCCAGCCGGCCGCGCTGCCGTGGGCGGAGGTCAGCTGCGAGCACTTCCAGTTGCTGCGCCTGGCGCCGCTGCCGGTCGACCGCAGCACGGGCGCGCGGCCACTGCGCTTTGTTCAATTGGGTCGCGCCGAGCGGCACTCGCCCGCCCTCAGTCTGCTGCGCCTGCAGTTGCAACTGCCGAACGAACAAGCGCGCAAAGAGCAGAACCAGTTGGATGTGTGGCTCGACCACGAGCAGCGCGCGGTCCGGGTCCAGCCGCCCGGTGGCCTGCACGTGGAACCAGGCAATCGCGGGATTGGCCGGCTGGTGCTGGCCAAGGCTGCCGAGTGGGCGCAACGCCATGGCCCGCAGTATCGCCTGGAGGGTGCCGAACTGGCAGCGCGGGAATCGCTGGCCCCGGACCTGCGCGAGCGCCGCGATCATGCGTTGCGCACCCTGGGCCTGGATGTGGAATACGCCGATGCGCAGTTCCAGGGCGGGCGCTACAAAAGCACCTCGGTGGGGCAATTGCACAGCCAGTGGAACGCCGACAAGATCCAGGCCGTCAGCCTGCTCGACGCCGCCCAGTTGCTGCAGAATGCCGACCAGAGCCTGCAGGAACAGGCAGTCAAGGTGCGCAAGCTCGAAGAGCGGATCAGCCTGTTTCAGCGTGAAGACAGCGGATTGCGCTTCACCATCGCCTGCCTGATTGCCTTTGCGGTGTTTCAGGCCGGCCTGCTGATCTGGATCGCCACCCACCGCTGAGGTCTTGAGCCGGCATGCCGGGCCGGCTCAGACCCGCGACGCGAACAAGGCCTGATGCTCGCGGCACTGAGCGGCGCTGAGCATGAACACGCCATGCCCGCCACGCTGAAACTCCAGCCAGGCGAAGTCGACCTCGGGGTACAGGGCTTCGACGTGCACCTGGCTGTTGCCCACTTCGACGATCAACAAGCCCCGCTCGTGCAAATGATCGGCCGCCTCGGCCAACATGCGCCGCACCAGGTCCAGACCATCGTTGCCACACGCCAGGCCGAGTTCGGGCTCGTGCTGATACTCGGCCGGCATGTCGGCGAAATCTTCGGCGTCGACATAGGGCGGATTGGACACGATCAGGTCGAAGCGTTGGCCCGGTAGCCCGCTGAAGCCATCGCCCTGCACGGTGTAGACGCGTTCTTCGAGGCCATGGCGCTCGATATTCTGGCTGGCCACCTCCAGCGCCTCGAACGACAGGTCGGCCAGCACCACTTCGGCCTCCGCAAACACATCGGCGCAGACAATGCCGATACAGCCAGAGCCGGTGCACAGGTCCAGAATGCGCTGCGGCTCCTGACCCAGCCAGGGCGCGAAGCGGTTTTCGATCAGTTCGCCAATGGGCGAACGCGGCACCAGTACCCGCGGGTCGACCGCGAAGGACATGCCGCAGAACCACGCTTCGCCCAGCAGGTAGGCCGCGGGAATGCGCTCTTCGATGCGACGCTTGAGCAAGGCCTGGATGTGGGTGATTTCTTCTTCTTCCAGACGGCAGTCCAGATAACTGTCGGCCACCTGAAACGGCAGGTTGACCGCGCCCAGTACCAGCTGGCGCGCTTCGTCCCAGGCATTGTCGGCGCCATGGCCAAAGAACAGGTCTTCGCCATGGAAACGGCTGACCGCCCAGCGGATATGGTCGCGCAGGGTGCGCAAGCGGGAGGTGGTCACGGTGAGACTCCTTGGCAAATCATTCGATACAGGCGGCGATTCTAACAGCCTGGCCGGGCAATTCACTCCCTGCGCAGGGCGTCCGAAAACAGCACGATTGGGCACCACTTCGATCACAGCGATTCACAGAACGGCTCCGGCAGAGGACAATGCCGCAAAAGCCCTATCCACAGGAGCCCCCGATGTCTGTGAAAAAGACCATGTTTCAACTCAGTGGCCGTGGTTATCCGCCGGCCACCCTCGCCCACGCCAGCCTGATCATCATCGATGCGCAGAAAGAGTACCTGAGCGGGCCGCTGGCCCTGGTCGGCATGGACGAGGCCGTGGCCAACATCCATCGGCTGGTCGCCGCAGCACGCGCCACGGGCCGCCCGATCATTCACGTTCGGCACCTGGGCACCGTGGGTGGCATGTTCGACCCGCAAGGCCCGCGTGGCGAATTCATCGAAGGCTGCGAGCCGCTGGGCGATGAAGACATCGTGGAAAAACGCCTGCCCAACGCGTTCAACAGCACGGGCTTGCATGAGCTGCTGCAGCAACGCGGCCACCTCGATCTCATCGTCTGCGGCTTCATGAGCCATTCCAGCGTCAGCACCACCGTGCGCGCCGCCAAGGACTACGGCTATCGCTGCACACTGGTCAGTGACGCCTGCGCCACCCGCGACCTGCCCCACGGTGACGGCGTGCTGAGCGCGGCCAAGGTCCAGGAAGCGGAAATGGCCATCATGGGTGACAACTTCGCCGCAGTCGCCCTGACCGCCAATCTGATCTAACCTGCTGGTTGGCGTCGCTGGCTGCACGCGGCCATCACTCCCCACACCCTTCGATCGCCGACTGACCCGCGCCGGTAGCGACAGCGCACCGGGCGCTCGATCGAAGGCCCGATATCCACAGAGGAATCGGCATGAAAATATCCGACGGTTTCGACGCTCGACGGTTACGCAGCAAAAGCCCCCGTAGCTGGGGCTCGCGCGTGGGCGCAGCGATCGCCGCGGTGATGGCGGCACTGGGCATTCTGCTGGCCATGGCCGGCATCGCCACCCTGGCCGGTCATCCGCCACCCGTGACCGGGCTGGACACCAGTATCACCGGGGCCGCCATCCTCGGCGCGGTGGGGCTGGCCTTGCTGTATGTAGGGCTGCTGCTGTGGCGGCGCTGTCGCCGACGCATGCGCCGTGGCCGCGACCTCGACATCTCTCCGCACCTGATGAAAAAGCATGACTGACTGCGTAGACTGACGCCCCCCTGGCGGAGGCTTTCATGCAAGACGACGATTTTTCCCTGTTTCAGAACGAGATTCGTGGCGTGCGGCCGATCAAGCATGATCGTGCCGACACCGGCAAGCCTCGCACCGACCGCAAGAAACTGGCTTCCCTGCGCCAGGCCGCCACCGTGGGCCAGCACACCACGCTGGTCGACGGCCTGTCGGACCAGTTCGTGATCGATGTCGGCCCCGAAGACGAGCTGCAATGGGCGCGCGACGGCGTGCAGGAAAGCCAGATGCGCAAACTCAAGGTGGGCCAGGTGCCGTTCGAAGGCAGCCTTGACTTGCACGGCATGACCGTGGAAAAAGCACGCGAGATTTTGTGGGCGTTTCTCGCAGAGGCCACGCGCTTCGAGATCCGCTGCGTCCGCGTGACGCATGGCAAGGCCGTACGCCTGGACGGCAAGCGGCCGATGATCAAGAGCCACGTCAACACCTGGCTGCGCCAGCACCCGCAGGTTCTGGGGTTCACCTCCTGCCAGGCGCGCCACGGCGGCACCGGCGCGGTGTATGTGATGCTCAAGCGGACCATGCTCGAGGGCCGTGACGAATAACGCTTCGCTTGCAGTGCCGCGCGCGCCGCCGTACCCTTCGCGTTTGCGAAAAATCCAACAGGTTAGACCCATGTCCCTGGAACAGAATTACACTCAGATCCTTGGCCAGATCGGCGAGGACATTAACCGCGAGGGCCTGCTCGACACGCCCAAACGTGCCGCCAAGGCGATGAAATACCTGTGCCGTGGTTACGAACAGACGCTCGAAGAAGTCACCAATGGGGCGCTGTTCAGTTCCGACGCCAGCGAAATGGTGATGGTCAAGGACATCGAGCTGTATTCCCTGTGCGAGCATCACCTGTTGCCGTTCATCGGCAAGGCCCATGTGGCCTACATTCCCCAGGGCAAGGTACTGGGCCTGTCCAAGGTCGCGCGCATCGTCGACATGTACGCCCGTCGTCTGCAGATCCAGGAAAACCTGGGCCGTCAGATCGCCGATGCCGTGCAGCAGGTGACCGGGGCACTGGGCGTGGCCGTGGTGATCGAGGCCAAGCACATGTGCATGATGATGCGCGGCGTGGAAAAGCAGAATTCGTCGATGATCACGTCGGTGATGCTCGGCGAGTTCCGTGAAAACGCCTCCACGCGCGGCGAATTTCTCAGCCTTATCAAGTAACCCAGGAGTGTCGGCATGTTGATCAAAGCACTGCGAGTGGGCCTGGGGCAGGTCATTGTGGCCGGCGACTTGCTGAGCCGCCCGCGCAAGCGACAGCGCAGTGCCGGTGACCAGGCACAGGTCGATCGCGCGGCGCAGGGCCTGGCGCTTTATCAGTTTCACGCCTGCCCGTTCTGTGTGAAGACCCGCCGCGCCCTGCACAAGCTCAACCTGCCCGTGCCGCTGCGTGACGCCAAGAACGACCCCACTCATCGCCAGACGCTGCTCGAACAAGGCGGCAAGATCAAGGTGCCGTGCCTGCGTATCGAGGAAAACGGCCAGGTCACCTGGATGTATGAATCCAATGCCATCATCGACTACCTGAACACGCGATTCGCCTGACCGCTACACAATGTGTCTGCAACTGTACGGTCACAATCCTGCGTCTGCGGTTTAATCTGCCGCTCTCCGTACACGCAAGGACGAACCCATGAGTCACGTGTCCAGTGCGCCGCTGCGCCCGTTGAGCGACACCTCCCCGGCGGCGATCGTCGCCGGCTTCATCGCCATGATGACCGGCTACACCAGTTCACTGGTGCTGATGTATCAGGCTGGCAATGCCGCCGGGCTGACCACTGGCCAGATTTCATCGTGGATCTGGGCGCTGTCGATTGGCATGGCGGTGTGCAGCATCGGCCTGTCCCTGCGCTATCGCACGCCCATCACCGTGGCCTGGTCGACACCGGGCGCAGCGTTGTTGATCACCAGCCTCGGCGGCGTCAGCTACAACGAAGCGATTGGCGCCTATATCACTTGCGCATTACTGGTGGTGATCTGCGGCCTGACCGGCAGCTTCGAGCGCCTGATCAAGCGCTTGCCCGGCTCGCTGGCGGCGGCCTTGCTCGCAGGTATCCTGTTCAAGATCGGCAGCGAGATCTTCATTGCCGCCCAGCATCGCACCGCGCTGGTGGTGGCGATGTTCTTCACTTATCTCATCGTCAAGCGCCTGTCACCGCGCTACGCCGTTCTGGCGACGCTGCTGTTGGGCACCGCGTTGTCCGCCGGGCTGGGCCTGCTGGATTTCAGCCAGTTCGCGTGGGAAGTCGCTGTGCCAGTATGGACAGCCCCGGCATTTTCCCTGGCGGCGACCATCAGCATCGGCATCCCGCTGTTCGTGGTGGCGATGACCTCGCAAAACATGCCTGGCATTGCCGTGCTGCGTGCCGACGGCTACCAGGTGCCCGCCTCGCCCCTGATCACTGCCACCGGGCTGGCTTCGCTGGTGCTTGCGCCGTTCGGCTGCCACGGGGTCAACCTGGCCGCCATCAGCGCCGCGATCTGTACCGGCCCGCAGGCCCATGAAGACCGCAGCAAGCGCTATACCGCCGCCGTGTGGTGCGGGGTTTTCTATGCCATCGCCGGGATTTTCGGTGCCACGCTGGCAGCTCTGTTCAGCGCACTGCCCAGGGAGCTGGTGCTGTCGATCGCTGCGCTGGCCCTGTTCGGCTCGCTCATCAACGGTTTGACCCAGGCCATGGCCGAGCCCAGGGAGCGTGAGGCCGCACTGATCACCTTCATGGTGACGGCCTCGGGCCTCACCTTGTTCTCGGTGGGTTCGGCATTCTGGGGAATCGTGGCGGGCGTGCTGACGTTATGGATTCTCAACGCTCGCCGGGCATGAAGCAGCCGCTCACGCGCGGATCTGGGCGACCACCTCGGCCAGGGCCTGCGCCGGATCGGCGGCCTGGCTGATGGGGCGGCCAATCACCAGATAGTCGGACCCGGCATCCAACGCCTGGCGTGGCGTGAGAATGCGCCGTTGATCGTCCTGGGCACTGCCCGCCGGGCGGATGCCCGGTGTCACCAATTGCAACGCAGGGTGAGCGCTCTTCAGGGCCTGGGCTTCCAGCGCTGAACACACCAGGCCGTCCATGCCGGCTTTCTCAGCGAGCGCGGCCAGGCGCAACACCTGCTCCTGCGGTTCGATATCCAGGCCAATGGCTGCCAGGTCTTCGCGCTCCATGCTGGTCAATACCGTCACGCCGATCAACAGCGGCTTGACGCCGGTGCGCTGGTCCAGCACTTCGCGACAGGCCGCCATCATGCGCAAACCACCCGAGCAGTGCACATTGACCATCCACACGCCCATCTCGGCAGCCGCCTTCACCGCCATCGCCGTGGTGTTGGGGATGTCGTGGAATTTCAAGTCCAGGAAGACTTCGAAGCCTTTGTGATTGAGCGTCTCGACAATGCCCGAGGCGCTGCTGGTGAACAATTCCTTGCCTACCTTGACGCGGCACAATGTCGGGTCCAACTGGTCGGCCAGCCTCAGTGCGGCGTCACGGGTGGGGAAATCCAGGGCGACGATGATTGGGGTCTGGCAAACGGACATGAGCAGGCTCTCAGGCAGGTCGAAAACGGCGCGCAGTGTAGCGGATTTCAGGTTGATACGGGGCCTATAATTGAACCACTGCGACAGCCCGTCGCTCAAAGTCGGTAAGCAACCGCCTCGGAACCCCTTCGACGCGTTGCCTGCTCAAGGAGGGTCCCATGCCCTGGTATGCCTGGTTAATTCTGCTGGTCGCTATCGGTTCCATCGTTGGTGGGCTGATGGTGCTGCGCGATAGCGCTAAAAAGCTACCGTTGACGGATGAACAATTGAAACGTGTGCACGAGCGCAACGCCGAGATGGACGCCAAGGAAGCTCGAGACCGTTAGACTGACTGACCGATGCGCCCAGGTTATCCCACAAATGCGTGCACCAGCCTGTGCATAACCTGAGCGTATACCCCGCCAGCCCACGTCCCCTGCGGCCTACAGCCATGTGGCGAAAAAACGAGCAATTTCAGCAGCTTGTGCACAGCTGCCGTGGACCTGCCTGTGGACAACCCTGGGAGAAGTGGCTGCAGCCCTTGAACGACGCGGGCTGCAGAACTCTGATTATTTTTTGAACAGCGATTGACCATTCTTTTGCAGAAGGCCAGCCTGGTGTTGGGCCCTCGCGCTATTGAACGGTCAACCGGTCCCGGTTGCGATCGAGCAGGGCTTTGCCTATGCCCTTCACCTCCAACAACTCATCGATGGTCAGGAACGACCCGTTGGTTTCCCGGTGCTTGACGATCGCTTCAGCCTTGGCCATGCCAACGCCGGACAGTTCGCGCTTGAGCGTTTCGGCGTCCGCCGTGTTCAGATTGATCGAGGCCAGGGCCTGCACGGGCGCAGAGACGGTGCTCGCCGGCGCCGGCGAGGCCAGTGCAGCCGGGGTTGCGGTAGCGGCATGGGCGAGTACGGATGCCCCGGCCAACAGGCCGAACAGCATTGAAGAAAAGTAGGTTTTACGCATGGGTCAAGCTCCTTGATCGCGATAAACGAAGCGGCTTCCTGTGCCGCCCGATCAAATTAGTGCAACCGCGGACAATTGCCCACTGCACCTGTGTGAGGGAACGTTTCCAGGTGCGGCGTTTCCACGGTAGATTAGCGGCGTGTGCAGGGGTTGCCCTTTTGACGGGCACAGCCTGTCGCAAGGTGATGCCGCTCTGTGGGGTGGCCTGTAAAGTAGCGGGCTCCAGCGTCGTGCCTACCAAAGGGATTTTGATCAATGCTCAAGCGCCTCGAACCGTTCGCACTGGCCCTGCTGGCCTCTTTCGTCGGCACGGCATACGCAGAAATAGCGCCTGACGCCGGCCAGTCGATTCGCGATATCCAAAGCCAGCCGCTGGACTTGCCCGCTCGCCAGGATCCTGGGCTGGAACTGCCGCCGGCGCCAGACACAGAGGCCCAGAGCGGCGGCCCCACGCTGGAGGTCAGTCGCTTCACCGTCACGGGCAATCAGGCGATCGCCACCGATGAACTGCAAGCCCTGTTGGCGGACTTGCAGGGCCGCACCGTCCGCCTGGGTGAATTGCAGGCCGGTACGGGACGTATCACGGCGCTGTATCGGCAACGTGGTTACCCTCTGGCCCGGGCTTATCTGCCGGAGCAGGAGGTGGAAGACGGCGTGGTGACGATTGGCGTTCTGGAGGGCCGGATCGGTGCCGTACAGGTCAATAACACCTCCAGGGTTCGCGATGGGGTCCTGACCCAACCGCTGTCGGCCCTCAGACCGGGCGAAGCGGTGCGTGCCCGCCCGCTGGAGGACAGCCTGCTGCGCTTGCAGGAGATTCCCGGGGTCATCATCGATTCCACGCTGCGTCCCGGCCAGTCGGCCGGTGCGACCGACCTGGTGGTCGATGCCAGCCCGGCGCCGCTGCTGTCTGGCCAGGTCGACCTCGATAACTACGGCAACCGCTTTACCGGTGAGTACCGGCTCGGCGGCAGCCTCAACCTGGCCAACCCCCTAGGTCTGGGCGACCAGGCCAGCGTGCGGGTCATGGGCAGTGATGAAGACCAGCATTATTACCGTGCGGCTTACCAGTTGCCCGTGGGTCCGTGGGCAACCCAGGTGGGGGTGGCTTACTCGGACATGGATTACCAACTGGCCAAGGATTTCGAAGACCTGGATGCCAGCGGTAATGCGCGCATCGCCAGTGTCTACGCACAGCAGGCGTTGTTTCGCAGCCGAGATTTCAGTTTGAGCGCGCAACTGCAGTTCGACGACAAGCGTCTGCGCGACGATATCGACCTGTACGACTACAGCAGCCAGAAGCGTTCGCGCGTGGTCACGGCGACCCTCAACGGCAATCTGCGCGACAGCTTCATGGGCGCTGGCGCCAGCGCGTTTTCGATTGCCTGGAGCGAAGGCAGCCTGAACATCGACAACCCGCAGGACCGGTTGCTGGATGACCTGACGGCGCGTACCCAGGGTCGGTTCCAGAAGATCAACCCCAGCCTGGTCAGGCTGCAGCGCCTGAGCGACCGCTTCAGCCTGTACGGCCAGCTTCAGGGCCAATGGGCCAACGGCAACCTGGATTCGTCGGAAAAAATGAGCCTGGGCGGCGCCTACGGGGTGCGGGCCTACCCACAGGGCGAGGCGTCAGGTGATCAAGGCTACCTGGCCAACCTGGAACTGCGCTATGCGCTGACGTCACAGTTGCAGCTCTTCACCTTCCTCGACCACGGCCAGGTGCGCCTGAACAAAGACACCTGGGCCGATGGCGAAAACCACCGAAGCCTGAGCGCCACCGGCCTGGGCAGCACCTGGAACCGGGACGGCTGGCGTTTGAGCGCGGTCGCGGCCTGGAAAGTCGGCAACGCCGAAGCCCAAAGCGACGTCGAACGCACACCACGCGTCTGGGCGCAGATCAGCAAGGGTTTCTAGACCCTCCTCCCGCCGCGGCACGATGCCCGTTGCTACGCGGAAGGTAACTGGGTCCGGCAATTTACCTGACACACCGCGGTGAATGGCTGTCGCGGTCTGGCGCCCGCTGCTACACGGATCATGTAGAACACGTTGGCGTGGCCGGTGTTGTGCCTGACACACCGCGGTGGATGGCCGTCGCGGTCTGGCGCCCGCTGCTACATGGATCATGTGGATCGCGTTGGCGTGGCCGGTGTTGTGCCTGACACACCGCGGTGGATGGCTGTCGCGGTCTGGCGCCCGCTGCTACACGGATTATGTGGATTACGTTGGCGTGGCCGGTGTTCTGCCTGACACACCGCGGGGGATGGCCGTCGCGGTCTGGCGCCCGCTGCACGGCGCGTTTCTGTAGCAGCGGGCGTAGACCGCGTTGGCGTGCGAAGCGCGCCCGGCGTTCTGTCTGACACTCCCTGGCCGGCAGCTGGCCGCTCCCCCCCCCCCCCCCCCCCCCAAACCCCCCCCCCCCCAAAAAAATAAGAGAGGGGAGAATTATACTAAACAAAAAAAAAGCAAACAAAAAACAGGGGCCCAAAAAACAC
>Ga0157371_10000373_pt1 | contig 56546 bp, 47 predicted proteins | sample C45metaG_FD_113462 | JGI IMG/M metagenome (GOLD analysis project Ga0157371, IMG submission 113462) | Corn rhizosphere microbial communities from Kellogg Biological Station, Michigan, USA - C4-5 metaG | ecosystem: Host-associated > Plants > Roots > Rhizosphere > Soil | place: USA: Michigan... | reverse complement strand
AATAATTTTTACCAGGCAACAATCCATTCAATAAAATATAGCCTACTGTACTATTCGGATCACCATTAAAATCAATGTTATTAAAAGAGAATCTTGCATTGATCGTTCCATCTGACAGAACATTGTATTTTACTTCAGTTGCTAATTGGTTATTAATCGAATTTTCAAAACCACCCATTTTGTTCTTCTTTTTATTGTAAGTGTAGATAAGGCTTACACGAAAATCACTTTTATAAATATAACTGATGGATGGCTCTGCGGAAACTTCATCAACGCGATAATTACGATTGGTAAAAGAAGGAGTAATTAATTGATTCCGATCATATCTATTGGTTAAATTGGTAGCAACAGATCGCGAAAGATTCCATCTTCCTTTAATAGTAACATCTCTCAGCGAATTGCTTTCAAATCCGTAATTCAAAAGAGATTTGTTATTGTTCAATCTATGAGTAAGATCAATTCCCCATACAGAACTTTTGCGGTTAAAATAAATTGTGTTGCTTAAAAATGAAGACAAGGAAATTAATGAAGTATCCGCTAATTTTTTATTAAAAGGATTAAATTGAAATCCGCCCCCGGAAATGCTTTTTTTATTGATCTGCAATGAAGAACTGGTGCTGAATTTCTTTACAAATTTTAAAAAGTCCGAGGAAGTGTTTCGTTCAATAATCATTTCCGGATTGATACCAAAATTATAATTGAATTGGATATAATTGGCTTTTACATATTCATTAGTTGGTGTAAAAACCCGGATCCATTTTTTCTGATCCTGATAAATCGCCACTTCAAATTCATTCAGTTGAGGAATTCCATCTTTGTTGTAATCATTCCACGTGTAATATCCCTGGCCTGCCGGCACTTCTATATATGTGTATTCCCGCTTTTGTTCCTGCCCCGAACCAAGTTCATATAAGATATTGCCTACCAGAAATCCTTTCCATTCGTTCATCGCATATTCGGCCCTGCCCAAAAGGCTTTCATCACTTTGTTCATTTGAATATTTTTTATTGACCACGTTCATTTTGCGATAAGTTAAATTCAACCGGAATTGCCGGTGTTCATTATTCGTCAATTCCGTCATTAAATTAATATTCTGGCTTTTATCCTGCGTGATCAATCCTTTTTGAAAAGGAATTTTGTTTTCTCTGGTGTAATAAGTAATTCCCCATTTATTCAGTTTCTTTTCAGAAGATTTTATATAAACCTGCCGGGTATTGAAGGCAAAGCTTATTGGCAATAAAGTATCGGAAAATTTAGAAAGTTGTTGGTTGTTTTCTGCTGCATAGTTAGCTCCTACCTTAATATCTTTTAAATGTGAAAATGACCGGGAGACATCAAAGCTCGGCCGTATATAAGAACCGCTTTGAACCAAACTATGAATATTAGTGATGTAAAATTTGTTGTTGAAATCCCAACCTTTAATATCCATCACATTTTCAATCGAGTTTCTTATACCATTAAAATTATCGCTCCTGTTGTAATTTGTAAACTCATATCTCAAAAAATTATTTTGCTCATCATTAATTCTGGCAGAAGCAGTTACCAAATTTTCTGTTGCCGCCGGTGCATCAAAAGGTAAGCTCCAATCCCTGTTAAACTCAATGTTCCGCAATGTTTCCAGCGGTTTGAATTTATCCTGAACGAATTCATATCCAAGATGGGTTTGCAAAGTAATTCCTGATTTGATTTTACTCAAAACCCGATGCTGCATCGTATAATCTACTTTTGTGGCAACTCCTTTATCGCTTTCTTTTCCTTTTGAAGAAAATGTATTTACATCATAATTACTTAAAGCCGTTTCAATTTTTAAGGAAGAATTTTTATTAAAAAAATATTCACCTGCAAGGGAGATCAGATTGTGTTTTTTCGGGGGAATCAATAAAACTACCGGATCCCAATCTCCCTGCCTGACGCCGTTTAAAGGAGCAACAAATTTAAAAACTCTTCCATTTGCACTTCCATCATTTACCGCAGTATAGTTTCCCCTTCCCTGGCCAACATTGGTAAAAGAAAGATTATATAATGAATCTTTTTGATTCCCGGAATAAACATAAATCGTGTCACGAATTCCATTGATCGTTGTATCCACTCTTTTATATAGAATCTTATTCAATGAAAAGGTATCAGGCACTGCATTAGGATATGTGGCGCTGTCTATATTGCTTCCGATCTGCGATAAAAATTCTTTTTGATCTGAAGTAAGCGACTGACTGATAGAGGAATTTTTTGCATCTGCATTTGAATATGCACCAATTGAAACTTTCAGTTTGTTATTGATGTTAATCTCATCATTTGCGTAAAACATGGAATTCAAATAATTCTGGTTAGAATATTCAAACTCAACCTGGATGCGGCTGTCTTTGGTAATCAAATGCTTTACGGTAAAAGTAAGTTCAGCAGTATTGTAATCAATAACGTAGTCCTGGTCTTCACCGCGGGTTAATAATTGTCCATCCAAAAAAACTTTTTCAGTTCCTGCAAGCACCGCAAAATACAGTTCGTTATTGGCACCATACAATTTGTACGGTCCCTGGTCACCTTCAAGAGGAGTAATTACATCACGTGTATAATTCCCTTTAGCGATCGCTCCACTAGCCAAAAAAGAATTCGTAATATTCTTACCGATTACATTGCTTGTTGAAAATGAACCACCTTGTAATCTTTTTGAAAAGTCGAGAAAATAATTCTGGCTTTGCCTGATATCAATGTCACCAAAACTTGCCTGCCAGCTATGCTTTTTAATCTGCATAAAAATGCGATCGAAATCCCTGATATTTTGCGTATTTCCCTGCGGTTGAATTGGAATATTATTATCACTGATAGCGGCAGTAAGCTCAAGGCTGTCACCAATGAAACCATCTAATTGAAGATTTAAATTTGAACTTACCACTGCGTCTTGATTATTTCCAATGGTAATTCCGCGGCCAAAACTTCCGTTATAATTGATGTTGCCAAAATCAATGATTTTATTTTCCGATTGGTTACCTTTTAGCACATATGGTTTTTCCATAGTAAAATTGAAGCGAACGCTGTCATAATTGAACCGGCGTGTAACCGCATTTAATTTAAATGGAAATACGCGGTAAGAAATACAAACGCTATCCAACAAATTGCGCGAATTCCACAATAGTATGGCGTTTACATAATCGATATGATAATCAGTCGGAGGAACACCTGCTATCAAAACGGTATTTGGAACAATACTGTTGCTGTCAATTACGAACGGATTTATATTGGTTGCAATTTTTTTATTTCTGAAGTTAGAAAGAGAGGACGGATTTTGTTGAGAAAAACCATTAATTGAAAAAAGCAGAAAGAGAATAAAGGATAGGAGTTTTACTGATTTCAAGCAGTATTATTTTACAACCTTAAAATTAACTGATTTCAGCCAGTGATAACTTCGCGGCAACTGCTGAATCTTAAGTATAACGTAAAAGTGCTGCTGGAGTGTATGAGACAGCTTTTTCTAATTGATGAAGCTATGGTTTTTTACGATAGAAAATTAAAACAGAAAATCCTGTTTTTTGTTCGTTTATTCAACTTTCTTTTTAAAAAGAATCCGGACTTTTTAGCCTTTTTCATTCATCGGATCTACCATACGCACCGGTCTTTCCTGGATCTTCGAGGAAAGCGAAGCTCCGAGATATTGCCTGTTCATTCTTGCTATATTTTCTACAGAAATTCCTTTCGGGCATTCAGCTTCGCAATTATAAATATTACCGCAATTACCAAATCCTTCTTTGTCCATTTGGTCCACCATATTGAGCACCCGAGAAATTTTTTCAGGCTCACCCTGAGGCAAAAGTGCCAATTGTGAGACTTTTGCGCTAACAAATAACATGGCTGATCCATTAGGACAAGCTGCCACACATGCCCCACAAGCAATGCAGGAAGCCGCATCAAAAGCTTCGTCCGAATCAGCGCGGTCAACCGGAATTGTATTAGCATCAGGCGCATTACCGGTGTTCACGGAAACATAGCCACCAGCCTGGATGATCCTGTCAAATGCAGATCTGTCAACAATTAAATCTTTGATCACCGGAAATACGTTCGATCTCCAGGGTTCAACTACAATTGTATCTCCATCTTTGTAAGCACGCATATGTAACTGGCAAACTGTATTTTTCTGCCATGGACCGTGAGCCCGCCCATCTATATGCATACTACAAGCGCCACAGATACCTTCGCGGCAATCGCTGTCAAATGCGATAGGCTCTTTACCTTCCTGCACTAATCTTTCGTTCAAAACGTCAAACATTTCCAGGAAAGACATTTCAGAAGAAATATCTTTTACGTCATAAGTTTCAAAACCTCCCCTGGCTTCGGCATTCTTTTGCCTCCAAACTTTCAGGGTGAGATTCATATTATAGTGATCCATTAATATATTGTTTAATTGTTGTATTAATTTATGGTTTTATCGATTATTTATAGCTCCTCTGACTGGGTTTTACCACATCAAAATGCAAAGGCTCTTTATGCAAAACTTCCCCATTGGGAGTATATTCCCAAGCTGCGACATAACTGAATTCATCATCTTTTCTTAGTGCTTCTCCTTCGACGGTTTGGCTCTCTTCGCGAAAATGCCCTCCGCAACTTTCAGAACGGTTTAGCGCATCAATACAGATCAATTCAGCCAGCTCAAGAAAATCAGCTACTCTTCCTGCTTTATCCAATTCAGAATTATACTCTTCAATACTACCGGGTATTCTTACGTTTTGCCAAAACTCATTCCTCAAAGCTTTTATTTCTTCAATTGCTTCTTTCAATCCATTTTCATTGCGTGACATTCCTGATTTATCCCACATAATTTTACCGAGTCTTTTATGAAAACTTTCAACAGATTCAGTTCCCTGGATACTCATTAATTTATCAATTCTGTCCTTTACCGCTTTTTCTGCCTCATCAAAGGCTGCATGTGTAGTCGGAATTGCAGGTACCCGGATTTGATCCGCCATAAAAGCACTGATCGTATAAGGAATTACAAAATAACCATCGGCCAAACCCTGCATTAAAGCAGAGGCTCCTAATCTATTGGCACCATGATCGCTAAAGTTTGCTTCTCCTAAAGAATATAGCCCGTCAACAGTTGTTTTCAATTCATAGTCCACCCAAAGTCCGCCCATTGTATAATGCACAGCCGGATAAATCCGCATGGGGACTTTATAAGGATCTTCACCTGTAATTTTTTCATACATAGCGAAAAGATTCCCATATTTTTCCCGGATAACATTTTCTCCCAGCTCCCTGATGGTTTGTTCAGTCGCGTCTTGCAAACCTCTTTTGTGAACTTCCGTTTTTCCATAACGGTTTATCGCAGACGCAAAATCAAGAAACACAGCCATTTTTGTAGTTCCCACACCAAAACCAGCGTCACATCTTTCTTTCGCAGCTCTTGACGCCACATCCCTTGGAACCAAATTTCCAAAAGCGGGATAACGGCGTTCGAGATAGTAATCACGCTCGCTTTCTGGAATCTCGTTAGGATTTCTTTTGTCGTTCTTATCCTTTGGCACCCAAATTCTTCCATCGTTTCTCAAACTTTCACTCATCAAAGTAAGTTTGCTCTGATGCTCACCTGTTACTGGTATGCAGGTGGGATGGATTTGCGTAAAACAAGGATTTGCAAAGTAAGCACCCTTCTTATGTGATTTCCATGCGGCTGTAACATTGCTTCCCATCGCATTTGTGCTCAAATAGAATACGTTTCCATAACCACCGGAACAGATTAAAACTGCATGGCCAAAATATCTTTCGAGTTTTCCTGTAATTAAATTACGTGCAATGATCCCTCTTGCAATACCATCAATCTTTACAATATCATGCATTTCATGACGCGAATAAACAGTTACATTCCCCAGGGCCACCTGTCTTTCCAAAGCACCATAAGCTCCAAGCAATAATTGCTGTCCGGTTTGACCCGCAGCATAAAACGTACGCTGAACCTGCGTTCCACCAAAAGAACGATTGCTTAATAAACCTCCATATTCTCTTGCAAAAGGAACACCTTGCGCTACACATTGGTCAATGATATTCCCGCTTACCTGAGCAAGCCTGTAAACGTTTGCTTCACGTGACCGGTAATCGCCACCTTTTACAGTTTCATAAAAAAGACGATAAATAGAATCTCCATCACTCTGGTAATTCTTTGCTGCGTTTATGCCTCCCTGTGCGGCAATAGAATGCGCACGCCGCGGGCTATCCTGGAAACAAAATGATTTTACTTTATAACCCAATTCGCCTAAAGTGGCTGCAGCCGAAGCGCCTGCAAGGCCTGTTCCGACAATGATGATTTCCAATTTTCGTTTATTGGCCGGACTTACCAATCTTAAATGATCTTTATAATTGGTCCATTTTTGTTCAATTTCACCTTCCGGAATTTTTGCATCTAATGCCATACGTAAGAATTAAATATTTTTATCCTGAATCTTTCCAGGAGTTTAAAGGTTTATTTTAGCCATCCAAGCATAAATGCCAAAGGCATTGATGCGAACACGAGGCAGATAACGACAGAATAAAAAACACCGACTCCTTTTACAATGTTGATCCACCTTCTGTGATTGATTCCAAAAGTTTGAAACGCACTTTGAAATCCCTGGAGTAAATGGAACAACAATGAAGCTAGCCCTATCATATACAATGTAAACCAAATAGGATTTGTAAAGATCTCTTTCATTTGCTGGTAAAGATCAATCACAGGTCCATGAAAGTATAATTCATTTTTTGTTTGCGCCCAGAAATGGGCAAGGTGCATGATCAAAAACAACAATAAAAAAGTACCCAGCCAACCCATATAACGGCTGTACCATTTTATTTCCTTTGGATAATTTGTTTTTTCATACTTAATTTTCCGTGCTGCTTTATTTTGTTGCCAGAGCACCAATCCTTGGATAATGTGTAAAATAAAAACTGCAAATAAGCCTATTTCCAAAAACCTTACAAAATAATTATGAAGCATAAAATAGGCGCCCCGGTTGAAGGTTTTGCCATCATCATTAACGAAGATCAAAGCGTTAAGAGAAGCATGAACAATGAGGTAAATGATGAGAAAAAAACCGGTTAAGGCCATCAGAATTTTTTTACCTATTGAAGAAGTGAATAACTGTTTCCAGGTCATAAACGAGAGAGTTATAAAAATTTCAGATAGGCAAATGTACTACAGGAACTTTAATTTCATGAGGTGAACCAAAGTTGAAAACACAAAATGGAAAATTTATTTTTTCCTAACATAGATCCGTAAACGTTTTTATATAATAACATGATTTGCATCAGTAACAGTAAACGAAGAAATCGTAAAGATTTTAATTCTAATTTAAAATGCGCTACCCTTCCAATCTTCGTAATAAAATATTATCCACCTGGTTAAAAAACACATCCGGTTTCATAGTTCGCCAGTTTGGTATGGTTAGCAATTCTGCATAATTGTTAAGCCGTGCTTTGATAAAATCGTATTGTGTCTGACTGGGCATATTTAAAAAAACGATCCAGCCGTTTTTGTCCTCTACATCATCGTGCCACTCCTCGTAATAACAATCATCACTGCTATGGAAGTTGAGTACGTTTTCTGTTATCAAAATAAATTTACGGATCCCCTGCATCATAAAATCGTCTATCACGTCACGTTTCAGGCGCATGATATCGTTTTCTATCGCGTCATTCCACTCACCGATCAGTTCTATGATTACGTACTGTTCATCATAATCTGCCATCAAAACTTTCAAATATAAAGTGCGGCTTCCAAATTCATCCCACAAAGGATGGATGTAATAATTGTAAACGGTATTCGAGAATTCAAATTCACTATATTCCCGTCCAAAAAAAGGTGATCTCATATCATTTTCAGACGAATATAAATACTGCCAATTGTCGTATGGTTCTATATCCTGCATCCTCACAAAATTATTCAAATAATACTGAAAATTTTGTCAAAAAGCTCTTGCGAAACATCACTGAATGGTGGATAGCAAACAAATAAAAGACGGAGATTTTTAGTTTGGAACTTTTAATAAAAAAGCTATTTTACTTACCGCCATTCGCTTTTAGATCGGCAATACAATTTGCATCCAGGGAAGGCAAAGAAGAATTTGACAAATTTGAAGCAGTTTCTATGTCATAATGCATCAGGCAATTCTTATTGCTGCAATGAGCGCCGTTGGCGGCATCAACATGATTGGTTTGCATTGGTGAGCCTTGGTTAACAAGTCCCAATAAATGACCAAACTCATGTTCGAACAGGACAGTTAACAACTGCGAATGTGTAATTTCTCCAGCAGTTCCCGAATTATCCCAAACTGTTTTTCCAAATAAACAAAAAGAGGTATTCCAATATGCTGTTCCAAAAGTTCCGGATGTTTCATAGTTTCCATCTGTTATTAAAATATGAACAGCGATTTCATTGTTTCCGGTCAAAACAGTCCGGTACTTTTTTTCAATACTCACCACCTCATTTAATGATAAGGTTGATTTGCCGCTTGAAGGAATCGGCCCTTCTATCAGCTTAATTCCTTCGCGCTTGTTAAGATAACGGTTCAAAAAATTTTTAAGACTATCGGTACTTGCATTGTCAGGCTGGTAACCAGGCATGTATTGAATTTGAATAATAAGTGAAGAATAAGTAGAGGAAGCCAAAAGATCATGAGCCGAGGTTCCCAATGTTACATAATCTTTACTGTCATCAACATCTGATTTCTTACAAGCTGCGAAGGTTAATGAAAGAAGCAGAATAAGATAAAACGACCTGCTTTTAAACATCTGAGTATGAAATTGTTTTGTAAATGTAATTATTGAATTGAATATTTCAAGGTAAAGCTGGAATAGTTCGAAAAAATAAGATCTCTTATATCCTTTCGCTTCACTTGCCTGAAACAATAGCCGAACTGTTCTTAATAGTTGGGATAATGTGCAATCGTTAAATTAAGAGCCGTGCCTTTGTGGGGCACGGCTCAAAAGAAATATTGATAACTAGATAATCCAATCTCTAATCACTGCAATGTCCGGGGCCTGTCGCTCCTTCATTAAAATTAGTAAGACAAGTTACAAGATTGCTACCATCACTGCTTATTTTTCCATTCAGTCCATAAGTAGCCAGATAAGTCTGAGCAGCATCAATACAAGATTGAACTGTGCTGCCATCAGAACCATTGGCAATATTCATCAAAGCTGCGATCAACTGGTGAGCCACAGCAAGGTTGGTTCCACCAGCAGGTGTATTAAGAATAGAGCATAACTGATCCTGGGTATAAAGAACACCACCAATAGTCAAACCATTTGTTTGAATATCAGCAGGCCATAAGTTGGCACCGCTGGAAGGATTGCAGCCAACAGGGCCGTGGGTTTTCCAGTAGCCTTGTGTATAGGTGCACCCTGTGGTTCCGCAATCGAAAGTTGTACATTGGGTGGTGCCTGACTTATCACTTGCTTTAAGTCCGCCTGGAATGTTGTGTGCAAAAGCTCTGAAAATGTATTCTGTGCCGCATTTTAATTCTGTGGGACCACAGGTAGCAGAAGCACCACAATCATCGAACAAATTATCACCGATATTAACTGTTGCACATTGGCCTGCGCTCAGACTATAATTATTTGCACACCCGGGTACACCGGATAATGAAGCGCAGCGATAACTTGGAGCGTTTGTAGATGACCATCCGTATAAATTGTAATCAGCTAAAGTTTCCCATTGAATGGAAAAGCCTGCCGAAGCACCGCTGGCACCAGCGCAAACTGTAACATTAATAGCTGCACCGCTAACAGCCGCACAAGTAAGAGTAAGCGGATTTAAAGTGGAAGGCGCTTTAGCATTACTTGTGATTGTCGGATCTTTAAGATCTTTTTTACACGCGAAAAAGGCAATTGTTAACAGGCTTGCCAGCAGCAATCCTATTAATGGAAATTTAATTTTTTTCATTTTTTTGTTTTTTAGTTTTACTTAAATTGAAATCCTATATACAGTTTATGTATAAAAATGCCAGGGAATTGGACATACGATTAGATGTAACAAAACTGTAGTGCTTCGTACATATTGGATTATTACCTTATTGGACTTAGAAAGTTTTTATTGAGGAGGTTGACTCAAGCAGTCTGTCAGTGGATCGGATTACAATACAAATTGATGACATTTTTTTCAAATCACCAAATATTTTTATCTGTTTTTTTTAAAATTTCACGCCTAAAAAAACGCCAGGGACTTGAGTAAAGGCCGCTACATTGGATTTGCGCTCTCAAAACTCTTTTACCCGGGTAAGAGATATTTGATACCATCCATGCATGTTTACAATCTTCAGGTAATCATCATACTATAATTTCTCTCCATTCGTTTTAATTAAAATAAGCATAAGAATGCTATGAAAAATCCTTTCATTATTATCGTTATTTCCATTATTTTTTCTTCCTGCGCTTCTACTGAAACGATGCATCTTAATGTATTACAGCCTGCACCGGTGAGCCTTCCTTCGTATATTAAAAACATAGCCGTGGTTAACCGCTGCCATGTTGCTAAGAAAAGCAAACTGTTCGATGCAATAGATAAAATAGTAACTCTCGAGGGTTTAAAAACAGACCAGGATGCGGCTACAGAAACGATCATAGGGCTGACTGACGAATTAAAAAAGAATAGCCGTTTTGAAGAAATAAAAATCGTTAACGAATCTGATCTTACTACAAATACACCCGGAATCTTTCCTGCACCATTGCCATGGAACGTAGTAGAAAAATATTGCGACGATAATAATGCAGACGCACTTTTTTGTCTGGAACTTTTTGATTCCGATACAAAAATTGATTATTCGGTTTACAAAACTACTTTAAAAACTCCGTTTGGAGTGGTTCCCTCAATCGCTCAACAGGCCAATATGCATACTTTGGTAAAAGCCGGCTGGCGTATTTATGATTTGCGTGACAAGGAAATCCTTGATGAAGCTTCTGTTGCCAAAACATTTAATTATTATGGACGGGGGATGAATCCGTTGCTTGCTGTACAGGCGCTTATCAATAAAAAAGAAGCGGTGAAAGAAGTGGGCAATGCTGCGGGGCATACATATGCCTTTAGAATTATTCCTTTGTGGGTGAGGGTTTCAAGGAATTATTTTGTGAGAGGAACGAACAATTTTAAAATTGCCAAGCGAAAGGCGCAAACAGGAAATTGGGATGACGCTGCCAAGCTTTGGCAAGAAGAAACCAACAATCAAAAGAGAAAAGTTGCGGGAAGAGCATGTTACAATATGGCCATTATTAGTGAAATAAATGGCAATTTGAATGAAGCAATTAAATGGGCACAGCGATCCTACGAAAATTATAATAATCACCTGGCTCTTTACTATGTCAATATTCTAAAAAACCGGCAAATAGGCGATGACATTGCGCAGGCGCAGCAGGAAGCAGGGCAATAAAAGCACAAAACCTTGTTTCTTATTTGCTTTTTCTCTCAATTTCCATCTCTTTTTTGTTTCATTAAAAATCAAAGAAATAAAAGTTTGTTTTTTAAACGTTGTCTATCTGTTGTTACCTTTAACGCGTTTTAAAAAAAATCTATGCTAAAAGTTGGTGTTTTTGGGGTAGGCCATTTAGGAAAATTTCATTTGAATAACTGGAAGGAAATTGAAGGTGTAAAACTGGTAGGATTTTTCGATCCATCCGAACTAAATGCCGGGGAAGTTAAAGAACAATATGGACTAAAGAGATTTAAAAACGAGGATAAATTAATTGATGCCTGTGATGTTATTGATATAGTAGCTCCCACCACAGAGCATTTTCAGATTTGCAAAAAAGCCATATTAAAAAGTAAACATGTTTTTGTAGAAAAACCACTTGCCAACACGATGGAAGAAGCAAGGGAAATTGTGAAACTGTCAAAAGAAGCCAATATCAAATTCCAGGTGGGTCATGTTGAACGGTTTAATCCGGCATTGCTGGCAGCTAAAGCTTATGCTCTTAATCCCATGTTTATTGAAGTTCACCGGCTTTCTCAATTTAACCCAAGGGGAACAGATGTAAGTGTCATCCTGGACCTGATGATCCACGATATTGATATTATTCTTTCAATAGTTAAAAGCAGCGTAAAGAATGTATTTGCAAATGGGGTAAACGTACTAAGCGACACGCCTGATATTGCCAATGTTCGCATTGAATTCGATAATGGCTGTGTGGCTAATCTGACTTCTTCAAGAATCAGTATGAAAAAAATGAGAAAGATGCGTTTGTTTCAAAAGGATTCTTATGTAGGAATAGATTTTCTCGATAAAAAAACAGAAATCATAAAATACAAGACCCCGGACGATAAGAACGTATTTTCTTTTGACATCGAAACCAAAAATGGGAAAAAAACGATCGCCATTTCTTCGCCTGTTATTAAACAAATCAATGCTATTAAAATGGAATTAGAAAGTTTTGTAGAGTCAATAAATAAAAATAAAACTACTATTGTTTCCGAAATAGATGGTTACAGGGCAATGGAAGTTGCTCATCTGATACTTGAAAAGATCAGTCGTAACCAGGTAATTTAATAAAACCAATTACTCATTTTGCAGAGGCGATTACACATAGGTTTTTATGTTTTAGGCGATTTTATTGCTTCCGTTTTCGTGTGGGTTGTTTTCTATTCGATCCATAGGAAGCTCGGGCATGAAAATTTTAATTTCAGTCAAAAATTTATTTTGGGTTTAATGCTTTATCCTATCGGATACGTGATCCTATTTCACCTTTCGGGAACTTATAAATCCCTTTATTATAAGTCGAGGGTTCTGGAATTATTATCAACTTTTCTCACGACTTTTTTGGGAAGTATAATATTGTTTTTTATTTTCCTTTTTTATAAAGAAAATCAGAATCTTTCAAGCTTTTACGGCCAGTTCTTTTTACTTTTTGGGCTGCAATTTTTTTTTACTTATTTAATCAGATATATTTTTCTCTCCTATGCTCACCGGCAAATCCAGCGGGAAGAAACGTGGTTCAATACCTTAATCATTGGAAACCATCAAAAAGCAAAAGAACTATTTCAACTTATTAATTCGAATATCGAAAAAACCGGTTATCGTATTTGTGGTTTCATCCCCACTGATCTAATAGAAAACAGCAAACTGCCGGAGGTGATGCCCTTGTTCGGAGATATTCATTCAGTAAAAACAATAATTGATGACTATGGGATTAATGAAGTGATTATTGCATTGCCAAATGAAGAAAGAAATGAATTGGAAAAAATATTACAAATGCTTACCGAAAAGGAAGTGAATGTAAAAATGATGCCTGACAAAGTGGATATATTAACGGGAAACGTTCGGACGACGAATGTTATGGGAACACCTTTAATAGAATTGCACACCGGTCTTATGAATAGCTGGCAGCAAAATATTAAACAACTGGTCGATATCTTTTTATCAATCTCAGGAATGATCCTTCTTTCGCCATTATTTCTATATACCGCCTTTAGAACAAAGCTTTCTTCCAGAGGAACTATCTTTTTTTCCCAGGAAAGAGTTGGCTATAAAGGCAAAAAATTTTTTATCCATAAATTCCGTTCTATGCAGATGGATGCAGAAAAAAACGGACCTATGTTAAGTAGTCGTCATGATGAAAGAGTTACAAAATGGGGAAAAGTAATGCGGCGCTGGCGATTGGATGAATTACCCCAGTTATGGAATATCCTAAAAGGAGAAATGAGTCTTGTGGGTCCACGCCCGGAAAGGCAATTTTATATTGACCAGATCATTAAAAGTGAACCTGAATATAAATTATTGCTGAAAGTGAAACCAGGCATTACAAGCTGGGGAATGGTAAAATTTGGTTACGCTGAAAATGTCCAGGAGATGATTGAGCGAATGAAATATGATATTATTTACATTGAAAATATTTCCCTGGCACTCGATTTTAAGATTATGATTCACACGATAAGGATCATTTTATTGGCGAAAGGAAGATGAGTTGCAAGTAAAAGGACCAATAGAAAGATTTGCTATGGGTCAAATAAAAAACCCTGCATAAAGCAGGGCTTAGAAAATATAATCAATTAATTTTATTCAGCCACTACATCAAAATTCACTTCAGTTTCATGTCCTTTGCCGAAGTCTATCTTTGCCATATAACTTCCCAGTTCTTTTACATCATCTAAAATAGTGATCCTGCGGCGGTCAATTTCATATCCTTTTTGTTCGCGTATAGCTCTTGCAATCTGAACAGAAGTAACGCTTCCGAAAATCTTACCACTGGTACCGGTTTTAGCGCCAATTTTTAAAGGCGACTCCTGTAAAACATTAACCACACTGTTAATTTCGGCAAGCAGCTTTTCCTCTTTCTTTGCGAGTTGCTTTTGGCGCTCTTCCATTCTTTTAATATTGGAACGATTAGCTTCAACGGCTAATTTCTGTGGGATGAGATAGTTGCGTCCGTAACCATCTTTCACAGTTATTAGTTCGTGGGCACCGCCTAAGTTGTTTACGTCTTGTATTAGTATTACCTGCATTTTATTTGCATTTTTACCCAATCTTTTCCTAAATTATTTATTGGATTCAGACTTTCTCCCGTGTTCGGGGATTAGGGTGGTTAAAAATTTTATTTCATGAGATCTGTAACGTAAGGAAGAATTGCCATTTGACGGGCTTTTTTTACTGCGTCGCTTACTTTACGTTGGTATTTAAGTGAATTACCGGTAATGCGGCGAGGAAGTAATTTTCCTTGTTCATTAAGAAATTTTTTTAAAAAATCGGCATCTTTATAATCGATATACTTTATGCCCAATTTTTTAAACCGGCAATATTTTTTCGGCCGTTTTTCAGCTTTAATCGCTGTAAGGTATTTTATCTCATTTGCTTTAGCCATTGTTTACCTCCGCTTTTTCAATTCCTGTTTGTACGCCATTTCTCTTTTTTGCATTGTACTCGACGGCGTATTTGTCGAGTGCAGTGAACATGTGGCGAAGTACTGATTCATCGCGTAAAAGCTGCGTTTTCAGCTTTTCATTGAAGTCGGTTGGCGCCTTGTATTCGAGAACCCAGTATAAACCTGTAGTTTTTTTCTGGATCGCGTACGCCAGTGATTTTAGTCCCCAGGCATTTTCATGTACTACCTCTCCTCCGTTTTCAGTAACTAACGAAGCGAACTTTTTCTGAGCAGCTTTGTATTCTTCCTCAGAAAGTACAGGGGTAAAAATCACCATCAATTCGTAATTCTGCATTAATCGTGTTTTTAGCTGTTTTTAAACAACGGTGAATAAAAATTTTTATTTGGGCGGCAAAGGTAAGTCATTTTCTTTTTTGAAAAAGAATTTAACGATAAATATAAGTAAATGAGGTTCTATGGGAAAATACCTAATTCAGCATAGGAAGTGGCTACTTTATTAATGGCTACAACATACGCTGCTGTTCTCAAATCAGGTATCGCAGGTGTTTTTTGCCATACATCAACTATTTCCCTTGTTGCGGAGATCATCGTTTCTTCAAGGCCGCTTCTTACAAGGTCTACCTCATCTGCTCCATGAAGAATAAAGTCTCTTTCAACCGGTGTTATCGATTTTCCGGTAAGGTTTTCCACCATATCAACAATATGATGGTTCATGTTTTCGGTGAAGCGTTTTTCAAGACGGCCATATCGCACATGGCTGAGATTTTTTAACCATTCGAAATAGCTAACGGTAACTCCACCCGCATTTAAGTACATATCAGGAACTATTAAAACTCCTTTTGGATTGAGGATTTCGTCTGCTTCGGGAGTTAAAGGTCCGTTAGCCGCTTCTCCAATTATTTTTGCTCTGATTCTGTCAGCATTCTCAGCATTTATCACATTTTCCAAAGCAGCAGGAATCAAAATGTCGCATTCCATTTCAAGGGCATCAGAAGATTTTTCAAAGTTCTCAGCACCGGCAAAATCAAGAATAGAACCCGTTCTTTTTCGATGTTCAAATACTTGTTCCACATCAAGGCCTTTATAGTTTCTAATGGCTCCTTCATATTCGGCGATACCTACTATAATTGCTCCTGCCTGCTGGAAAAATAAAGCCGTGTGATATCCTACATTTCCTAATCCCTGAACACATATTCTCTTGCCTTTTACACCGATTGGCAAACCGATCTTTTCCATCAATGTAGACATATTACAAACTTCTGTCAAGCCATAAAATACGCCTAATCCTGTAGCCTCTTTCCTTCCGCGAACTCCTCCCTGTGAAACAGGTTTTCCTGTAACGCAACCCAACGCATCAATTTCTCCGGGGTGCATGGCTACATAGGTATCAAGTATCCATGCCATTTCTCTTTCACCTGTTCCATAATCAGGAGCAGGAACGTCAGTTCCCGGACCAATAAAGTTTTTCTTGATAAGTTCTGCAGTATAACGACGGGTAATTTTCTCCAGTTCATAAGGGGTATAATCTCTTGGTCTGATTTTTATTCCGCCTTTAGAGCCGCCAAACGGTACATTTACAATGGCGCATTTATAAGTCATTAAAGCAGCCAGAGCCATCACTTCATCCTGGGTTACAGCCAGGCTGAAACGAATACCTCCTTTGCAGGGCGTTTTATGATGTGAGTGCTGCACCCGATACGCTTCAAGTGTTACTATTTCACCACTTTCCCTTTTAATAGGAAAACGCATTTGGTATACGCTGTTGCATTGTTTTATCTGTTGTAGGATGCCATTGTCCCATTCAGTAAACTGAGCAGCTTTATCAAAACTTTTTTCAACATTTTGAAAAAAACTATAAGGCAGTTTTGTTGACATATGATTGAGCTTTATTAGGTGGATATTTAAAGAGATTTTTCTTTTTTGGAAACCTTGTTATCTATCCGGATAAGGTAGAGGAACAGAACGATTAAAATAACAATACAGACAGTCATCACAACATAAATTTTATCATGGCTTCGCAAAGCCTGATCAATTGAAGAAGATGAATGGGTGGAATCTGTTTGGGCCCGAAGCAAGGGAGCAGTTGAAAGCAGAAAGATAGTTAAGCAAGTACGTTTTAATAATAACTTATTCATTAATTAAATTTTTATTGGCAAGCAAACTCAGCCTGATTTTTAAGCTGCTGATCCAGATACCTAATAGCAGCCATCCAAAAACTGCAGGCCAGAAAACCATTTCCATTGTTGCATCAAGACTTTGACCTCCCAATGCAGGATTACCGCCGCCTTTGGCTCCTTCCATTCCACCGGGATGCAACGATTGAACTAGTCTTGGCAATATCATGATTAAGGGAATGTAAATAAAATAGGCGAAAATATTATAAACAGAAGATACACGCGCTTTTTTATCCATATCGGTCATTGAACCACGAAGAACAATATAGGCGAGATAAATCAACAACGCAATAGCTGCAGCAATCTGCTTCGGATCATTGCTCCAAAATTCCCCCCAGGTATATTTGGCCCAGATAGCGCCGGTGGTTAATCCAAGAAGTCCAAATACAATTCCTGTTTTTGCAAATTCTGACGCGTAAATATCGTATTTGAGATTTTGAGTTCTGAGATAAGCAATTGAAAAACCCAATGATAAAGAAAGCAAACCCATTTGCCCAAACCACATGGGTACGTGAAAGAAAAAATTCCTGATACTTTGATAGAGATTTCCGACATAAGGAACGTGGATCAGGAAGCCGGCAGTGAAGGTGGTAAATAAGAAACCAATACACAGTATCTTCCACCACTTTAATTTCATGATTTTTTTTTGTGCAGCAAATTTAAGAATAATATCATTGAATTATGGTAATAGTTTGATTTAACAGCTTGATTTTAAACAAATCTAAACGAAGTCACAGCTATATCAAAATTCTCCAACAAATCCTATAATTAACCTATTATCAATCGTAAAACCATGAGATATTTTAATTATTTAAAAAAAGGAATGGTTATTAATCTTTCCAAAGAAAAGGGAATAATACCACTGAAAGAACAATTACTAAAATGTCCAGGCCAGCGAGCAACAAGGTTATCTGGAACAAAGCACCTTCCCTAAAAACTTCGCCATAAGCGGCTTTTGAAAGGCGTATTAATAAAAGTAACTGCGGAATAATTAACGGGAAGCCCAAAATTGCCATTATCGCAGCATTCTGATGGGCCTTAGCGGCAATGGCCGACATCAGTGTAAAAACAAGACTTAAACTTAATCCTCCGAAACATGCAATGGCTACGAATTGAAGATAATGCGATACCGGGTCGCCCAGCAGAAACCTGAACAATGCAAGGCTGAGCAAAACCATCAGCAACATAATCACTGTGCTGTAAATTAACTTACCGATAATAAATTCCACCGGGCTCGTTAGTGTATAAAAATAAAGCATCCGACCTTTGCTTTCCTGCATAAAACTTTTAGCGACCGCATTTACGCAAACAAATAATTGGATCATCCAGAACAATCCGTTGTAAACAGTGCTTTCAGGCTGTCCCATTGCTAAATACAAAACGAAAATAGTAGAGGCAACATATAACAAAATACCAAAAAAAGTATGCTGCTGCCTCATTTCAAGCAGAAAGTCTTTTTTTAAGAGCGTAATTATTTTAGACATTGATCAATTATAAAATTACCAGTAAACAAAGAAATTAAGGCAATTTTTATTTACCTTTCAAGCGCCGCACAAACCCTGCACCTCGGCTCATAAATATCTTTTTCGCCCAGCAATACCTGCCCTCCCGCGTTTATTTTTCTATAACTTACATTTGCAATATTGCCGCAAACCACACAAATGGCGTGTAGCTTTGTTATATAATCTGCTATCGCAAGCAGGTTGGGCATTTGACCAAAAGGTTTTCCCTGGTAATCCATATCCAGCCCTGCAACAATCACCCGCATACCCTTGAGTGCCAGCGCTTCACAAACAGCAGGAATCTGGTCATCAAAAAATTGAGCTTCATCAATGCCCACAACGTCCACATCCTGCGCGAGCAAAAGTATCGTTTGCGAATTATCTATCGGAGTGGAATGAATTTTATTTTCGTCGTGACTAACAATCTTTTGCTCATCGTACCTTGTATCAAATGCAGGTTTAAAAATTTCCGCCTTCATGTTGGCAATCTCAACCCGTTTTAAGCGCCTGATCAATTCTTCCGTTTTCCCGCTGAACATACTGCCACAAATCACTTCTATCCAACCGCGTCTCTCGCCCCTTAAAATCGGTTCAATAAACATTTTTTGTATTTAGTTTTAATTTCAATTAGTAACTTAGCCCAGATTGCAAGGTTAAAGTGATTTTTCCTGAAATCAAAAACAAAGATTTGCTAACTACATAACCTGAATTTTTCTACATGGACAGAGTGTCAACACTTCTCAATAAATTACAAAAGCAACTTGATGAAAAATCATCTGCCAGGGAAATGTTACAAACTGTACAAATTTTACAAGCAGAATTAATAAAAAAAATTGAGAAAACGCATCTTACAACCAATGAGAAAATTTCTGTTTTAATGCCGGTTTCTTTTAATGTGGTTGAAGTGAAAACAACGGCTGGAGAAGATCAGGAAGAAAAAGTGGTCCAGGTACTGCAGGTTGATGAAAAAGATATTGAAGAAGAACTTCAACAAATTAAAAAGAAAGCTGAAGCAGTAAATGCAAGAGTTTCACATAACAAACCCGGATTTTTATTTGACCCTCTCGAAGAAGTACCCACACTTGCTCACCAGGACCAACATGATAAAAAGTCTTCCGACGAACTTTCTTTTCAATATCCCGAATCGCTCAATGACCGCCTGAAAGAAAGCAAAATCGAGCTTTCGCAATCCCTTACTTCCACCCCGATAAAAGATTTAAGAAAAGCAATTGGCGTGAACGACCGTTTCCTTTTTATCAGTGAATTGTTTCGGGGGGATGAAGCGATGTATGAGCGCAGCATAAAGACCATTCAAAATTTCTCAATCTATGCCGAAGCAGAATTCTGGATAAGGAGAGAATTAAAGGTGAAGATCGGCTGGCTGGATAATGATCCGGTTGTAAAACAATTTGACCAGTTGGTAAAAAGAAGGTTCTCCTGAAAATAAAAATGATTCCTTTTTTTCTGTCTACTGCAGCTGCTTATCCTCTTTTTCCTCATCGCCTTTCACAAGGTTGGCTCCGCCTTCACGCATGATCTGTTCCATGTTGCGATCATTATCTACAATTCCTTTTTCTTCAAGCATGCGCATATCTTTTGCATCACGCAGAAATTCTGAGGCAAAAATGAATTGATTCAATTGCTTGTTTTTATTGAAAATAATATCCTTGTTAGAACCTTCCCACTCTTTGATTCCCTGGTATAAATAAAGAATATTTTCGCCAATTTCCATGACGCTGTTCATGTCATGCGTATTGATAACTGTAGTGATATTGTATTCTTTAGTGATCTCATGAATCAGTTTGTCAATTACCATAGAAGTTTGCGGATCGAGGCCTGAGTTCGGTTCATCGCAAAATAAATACTTTGGCCGAAGAACAATGGCCCTTGCAATACCCACTCTTTTCTTCATGCCACCACTTATTTCTGCAGGATACTTTTTATTGGTTCCTTTTAATTCAACTCTTTCAAGAACGTCATTTACACGATCTATTTTCTTTTGATGATTCCATTTTGTAAACATGTCAAGTGGAAATTTGATATTCTGCTCAACGGTCATGCTGTCAAAAAGCGCGGAACCCTGGAAGAGCATTCCAATTTGCTGCCGCAACTCTTTACGTTCTTCCTCCGACATGTTAGTAAGGTTTTTCCCGTCAAAAATAATATCCCCCTTATCCACTTCAAAAAGTCCAACCATACATTTTTGCAACACCGTTTTACCGCTTCCGCTCGTTCCTATGATGAGATTTGTCATTCCAGTTTCCATTACGGCATTTATATCCTTAAGGATTTCTTTATCATCAAAAGATTTATAAACGTTTTTGATTTCAATCATAGCGATAAATATTTTCAGGCATTTTGATCATTTCTGAAATTTTTTAATCATAAAATAAAGAATGCAAGAATGTAGTCGGCAAATAAAATAAGTATACAACTTGTAATTACAGCGGACGTGCTTGCTCTTCCTATTTCCAATGAGCCGCCCTTTACGTTATAACCATAAAAAGAGGAAATACTACTAATAATAAAGGCGAAGGTGTAAGCCTTTGCCAAGGCAAACCAAACATTTTTAGGAGTAAAACCCAACAGCAAACCGCGATCATAAGTGTCGCCGGAAAGTATACCTCCTAAAGTGCTGGCCAATCTGCCGCCATAAATTCCTAATACCATTGCAAGAATCACTAAAAGTGGAATTGTAATAAGGGCTCCTAAAATTTTAGGACCTACAAGGTAGGACTTGGTATTAATGCCCATTATTTCCAGCGCGTCAATTTGCTCGCTTACGCGCATGTTTCCCAACTCACCAGCAATCTTACTTCCGACAACGCCTGCTAAAACAATACAAACCAATGTTGGGGCAAATTCCAGAATCACAGTATCTCTCACTACCTGCGCTATCGTTTCTTTCTGAATCACCGGGCTAACCAGCTGATATGCGGTTTGAACCGCACTTACCGCACCCATGAAGATGGAAATGACAGTTACGATCCACAGAGAGCCCATACCAATTTCGACTGACTGATGCATCAATTCCTTCCAGTACATTTTAAAGTTTTCTGGTTTTGTAAACATTCCTTTCAACATCAAAAGGTAGGCACCAATTGTAGAAAATATCTTCATATTTTACTTCGGATTATTTTGATTCTGCCGCTGTTTTCTTCAATTTACGCCACCTGCTTGCAGACTCTTCATTTTTAGTTTTCTGTTTAGTACACTTCATTTGAGCATCTACAACAGAGATGAGAACCATATTATAAATACTACGCACGTGGCTACCCAATTGAAGAATATGAACCGGTTTATTCAGTCCCAGTAAAACAGGGCCGATAGTTTCATAGCCAGCCACTTCCTGTAAAAGATTATAGGTTACATTCCCTGAAGCCAGATTCGGAAATATTAAAACATTTACATCTTTATCTACCAACTCGCTAAAAGGATAATTGTCTCTTAAAATTTCTTTATTAAAAGCGACGTTCGCCTGCATTTCACCGTCAATCGCCAGACCCGGTTCTGTTTGTTTCACAATTTCCCTGGCCCTCGCCACCAATTTTGCCTCTGGTGAATTGCTGCTACCAAAATTAGAATAACTAAGCATGGCAATATGAGGCACGATTCCAAAGTTGCGGACTTCTTTGGCTACCATCATTGCAATATTGGCCAATTCTTCTGCAGTGGGATTGAAATTAACGGTAGTATCCGCAAGAAAAAGCGGACCTTTTTTTGTCATTGTAATATACATCCCCGCCACACTTTTAGAATCTTCCTCCATCCCGATTACCTGTAATGCCGGACGAATGGTATCAGGATAATTTTTTGAAAGTCCCGATATCATTGCATCTGCTTCACCTGTTTCCACCATCATACAGCCAAAATAGTTACGGTCTTTCATTATCTTTTTGGCTTCATAAGCATTAAATCCTTTTCGCTGCCGTTTCTTAAAAAACAGTTCACCAAATTCCATTCGCTTATCGTGGGTGTTATGGTGTTTTGGATCAATGATCTGCATTTCAGAAATATCAATCGTGCTTTCTTCTGCGATTTTTTCAATCTTATCTCTTTCACCAAGCAATATTGGAAATGCAACTCCTTCGTCCTGCACCATTTGGGCAGTTTTTAAAATTTTCTGATTTTCTGCTTCTGCAAAGACTACTGTCTTAGGGTTTTTCCGGGCCTTTGCACCGATCATTCTCAATAAATGATTGTCTATCCCCAGTCTTTCATTCAAAGTTTCAGAATAAGATTCCCAGTCAATGATCGGTTGTCTTGCCACACCACTTTCCATCGCCGCTTTTGCCACCGCCGGCGCTACATAGGTAAGAAGACGACTGTCAAGAGGTTTCGGAATAATGTAATTCGGTCCAAAAACAATGTTCTTTTCATTATAAGCCATCATCACATTATCAGGAACAGGCAATCGGGTAAGTTCAGCCAAAGCTTTAACTGCAGCCAGTTTCATTTCTTCATTAATTTGGGTAGCTCGCACATCAAGTGCTCCGCGGAAGATATATGGAAATCCCAAAACGTTATTTACCTGGTTAGGATAATCACTTCTTCCCGTTGCCATTATCACATCTTTGCGCGTAGCAATTGCCTTTTCATAAGTGATCTCCGGATCAGGATTTGCCATGGCAAAAACGATGGGATTTTTTGCCATGCTCTTTACCATTTCAGTTGAAATCACATCCCCAACGCTCAGGCCTATAAAAACATCGGCGTCTTTCATTGCTTTTTCGAGTGTAAGGTTAGGATCTTTACAGGTTGCATACTTTTGTTTCATTTCTGCCAATCCTTCCCGATCGCAATGAAGCACACCTGTTTTATCAAACATTACAAAGTTTTCAGGGTTGGCGCCAAGTGCCACATAGAGTTGAACACAGGCCATGGCAGCAGCGCCTGCGCCATTTACCACAAACTTTACTTTATTGATCTTTTTCTTTTGAATTTCCAAGGCATTCAATAAAGCAGCCGAACTGATGATTGCAGTTCCGTGCTGATCATCATGCATCATGGGAATATGAAGCCGCTCCTTTAATTTTTGTTCGATGTAAAAGCACTCGGGAGCCTTTATGTCTTCAAGATTAATGCCTCCAAAAGTTGGCTCCAGTGAAGCAACAATTTCGACGAATTTTTCCGGATCAGTTTCGTTGATTTCGATATCAAATACATCTATATCTGCAAAAATTTTGAATAACACTCCCTTTCCTTCCATGACCGGTTTGCCGGCAACCGGCCCGATATTTCCCAAGCCCAAAACAGCAGTTCCGTTGCTGATAACGCCAACAAGATTGCCTTTGGCAGTGTATTGATAAGCCAATTCAGGATTTTGTTCAATCTCTAAACATGGTACAGCCACTCCGGGGGAATAGGCTAGTGAAAGGTCTCTTTGTGTTTTTGTAGCTTTGGTAGGAATCACTTCAATTTTCCCTGGCCTGCCTTTTGAATGATAATCGAGGGCTTCCTGCTTTCTAATGTTTTTCCTCATAACTGTTTATTAAACCACGTCCGATTAAGGCCGCAATATTCTAATTTAAAAGTAAAGATAGGTAATGTAGCTAATTCATTATAGTGTGGCAGCAAGCCATGCCATTATCCCCATTCCGTTCTCAATAGCTTGTTCATCAATATTAAAAGTAGGGGTATGAACTCCTGATGTAATATTACTTTTTGTGTTGGCAACACCCAGTCTGAAAAAGCAAGCAGGAATAAGATGAGAATAAAATGCAAAATCTTCAGCTCCCATTCTCATCTCTGTTTCGTACACATTTTCATCTCCTGCAAATTCCATTGCTTTTAGTTTAGCCATTTCCGTTAGATCCACATTATTAATGACAAACGGATAACCTACATCAATTTCAACATCAATTTGCAGGCCTGAAATTTCGCCGGTTTTTTTGCAGATATTCTTTATAAGATCATGAGCCTTAAATCTCCATTCTTCATTCATCGCCCTGAAGGTGCCCATGAGCTTTACTTCTGAAGGAATGACATTGGTTGTGCTGCCACCGTGAAAAGAAGTAATAGAAAGAACAGAAGGATTGAAAGGATTATTAAAACGACTTACAACTTCCTGAAGATTTACAACTAATTGTGATGCGGAAAGAATTGTATCAGAAGTAAGATGAGGCGCCGCTGCATGGCCGCCTTTACCCTTCACCGTTATATAGATTTCATCGGCGCTTGCCATTACCATTCCACTCCGGAAACTTAATTTACCCACCTCCAAATCCGGATGAACATGCAACGCTAAAATAGCTGAAGGTTTTGGGTTTTCAAGAACTCCTTCTTTTATCATCAGGCTCGCACCACCGGGATTTTTTTCTTCTCCCGGCTGAAAAATTAATTTGATAGTGCCTTCCCATTCTTGTTTTAATTCATTCAAAATTTTGGCTGCTCCAAGAAGACAGGTTGTGTGAACATCATGGCCGCAGGCATGCATTACGCCTTCATTGCGCGAGCGGTATTCAACATCGTTTTGTTCGCTAATAGGTAAAGCGTCAATATCTGCGCGCAAGGCAATTATTTTGTTTCCGGGATTTTTTCCTTTGATAATTCCTGTCACGCCGGTATTGGCCATCACCTGAAAATCAATCCCGAGTTCTTTCAATTTTTGCTGAATAAATTTAGAAGTTTCAAATTCTTTATAACTTAATTCAGGATACTGATGAAGATGACGCCGAACCTGTATAAGTTCACTGGAATATTTTTTCGAAAGACCTTTTATTTTTTCGTTAAGCATTTGTATTTGCTTGATGGTAGGGACAAAAGTAAAAAGAGTTTTCCTGATGAAACTCTTTTATTCTTTTGAAAAACTTAATTTGAAAAGTATTTGTGTAAATAAAAAATCGTTTTATTTATTAATCTGCAATCATTCTAATTGGAATCAACTTCTATTGGCTCCTCAAGATAGTAGATGGTAGCGCCGTCGAGCATATCACTTATTTGTTTTTTGTAAACGTCCGCTTCTTCTTTAGTTCTGAAATCTCCAAACTTAATTCTTATGTAAGGGCTGGTATACCACATATATGGTTTTTGTTCAGGGAATTTTTTCAGTAATTCAGCACGAACTTTAAAAGCATAATCTTTATCACTCGTATTTAAAACCATCAGCCTATAGCCTTGTGCAGTGTGAATCTGTTTTTTATAATTTGCTGCATTTAATTCCGCTTCTTTTCGCGCCAGAATATCAAGCCTGTAATCTTTAAAAACTACTACCTTATTTTTAGATAGCGAGTCATATGATTGAGAAAAAGCGTGATTCGCAAAACCAACGAATAATAAAATGAATAGTTTTCTCATGGCTTGTTTATACTAATCTGCAAATCTAATGACATCCTTTTTTGTAAGAAGAGTTTGAAACAGAAACTTTTGTTAGAAATGACAGTATTTGGAATGAAATGGTTGCAATCAATTTTCTTTTACAAAAATTTTAATCCGTTATTCCATACTTTCTTTGACTATTTGCACGCCTGCACTGCAACCAATTCTGTTCGCTCCTGCATTGATCAGTTCTTTTGCAAATGAATAAGACCTGATACCGCCACTGGCTTTGATTTTTATCTGCTCGGCAAGATGTGCCCTTATTAATTGTACATCATGTATTGAAGCACCTTTTTCGGCAAACCCGGTAGAAGTTTTTACAAAATCAACTCCGGCAGCACCATAAATGTCACAACATTTAATGATCTCCTCGTCACTTAAAACACCACTTTCGATGATAATTTTAATGACTTTATTTTTATTCCTGATGATTGGCATCACTGTATTAATCTCGTTGGCAATAAAAGTCCAGTCGCCATTTTTTATAGCAGAAATGTTTACGACCATATCCAATTCATCTGTGCCATCAACAATAGCCAAGACGATTTCAGCAACTTTAGCTTCAATAGCACAGTAGCCAAATGGAAAGCCGATAACTGTGGCAACTTTTACTTCAGAATTTCCTAAAAATTCTTTTGCTCTTTTTACATATAAAGGGGGAACACAAACTGCGGCAAAGCCATAGTCCAACGCTTCCTTACAGACTTTTTCCAAATCAGAAATCGTAGTCGTTTGTTTTAAAACTGTATGGTCTATATAAGGCGCAATGTTCATTTTCATAATCTTAATACATTCTAATAAAAAAAATGAAGATAGGAAATTCAACCATTTATGAATTGAATTGCTTTTTTCTCATATGATTATTGGTTAAAAAGAAGCAGCGGCCGGTGATTTCACACAACTCGTTTTCCTCTTTTACCTACTTTTGCACAATTCTTAATTTCGGCTTTATTAAATTTTAAAATGCCTTCAGAAAAAAAACAACTTAAAGGTTTTGGATCTACAGCTATCCATGCAGGTCATGAAACCGAAGCGAATAATGCTCACCTCACTCCCATTTATGCAAGCAGCACTTATGTTTTTGATACTGCAGAACAAGGAATGCGCCGCTTTAGCGGAGACGAAGCCGGTTATATTTACAGTCGATGGGGAAACCCCAGTTTGAAAGAAGTGGAAGATAAAATTTCCGCACTTGAAAGTTTTGGAATTGAAGAAAATGGCAAACCATTGCAATTGAAATCACGATTACATGCAAGTGGTATGGCTGCAATCAGCACAATGATTTTAGGGAATCTCAAAAGTGGCGATAAAATTCTCTCTCATTATTCTTTGTATGGCGGAACGCAGGAATTGATGAACCGTGTACTGCCGGGTTTGGAGATTGAAGCGGTTATTGTTGACTTGCGTGACTTACAAAAAGCGGAAGAAGCATTAAAAAATGATCCGAAGATTAAAATGCTTTACCTGGAAACGCCTGCCAATCCCACGATTCAATGTGTAGATATTGAAGAACTGACGAAGATTGCGAAAAAATATAATCTTATTGTGACCGTTGACAACACATTTGCAACTCCTTATCTGCAACAACCATTTAAATATGGGGTTGATTTTGTGGTTCATTCTACCACAAAATTCTTAAATGGTCATGGCACTGCCATCGGAGGAGCGATCGTTGGAAAAGACATTGAACTAATGAACACGAGAATGGAAAAAGTCCACCGTCTGCTTGGCGGAAATGGGAATTCTTTTGACGCTTTTTTATTAACTCAGGGAATGAAAACTTTGGAAATTAGAATGGAAAGACATTGCGCTAATGCAATGAAAGTTGCTGAGTTTCTTGATGAACATCCGGCTATCAATAAAGTAAATTATCTCGGTTTGCCTTCTCATCCGGATCACCAAACCTCATTAAAACAAATGCGTCATCCGGGACCAATGCTCAGTTTTGAAATGAAAGGAGGATTGGAAGCCGGTAAAAAATTTATAGACAAATTACAAATATGCGTGAGAGCGGTTTCGCTGGGAAGTTGTGATACACTTTTATCACACCCGGCTTCGATGACACATTATGGAGTGCCAAAAGCAGATCGTGAAAAATATGGAATTACGGATGGTTTGATAAGAATGAGCGTGGGAATTGAAAACATAGAAGACATTTTAGCTGACCTTGAACAGGCTGCAAGCGATTAATAAAATCCATGGAAATAAAAATTAGAAGAGCAGTAAAACAAGATTGCCAGTCAATGATGCAATTGGTTAATGAACTTGCTCTATATGAAAAAGCACCAGAGGAAGTTACGGTCGATTTTGATCATTTCGTAGAAAGTGGGTTTGGCGAAAAGCCTGTTTGGTGGGCATTTGTAGCGGAAGTCGATCAAAGAGTAATTGGCTTTGCCCTATATTATATTCGTTATTCGACCTGGAAAGGACAACGGCTTTATCTTGAAGATATTCTTGTCACTGAATCTTTTCGCGGAAAAGGAATTGGCAAATTAATATTTGACCGCTTAATCGAGGAAACAAAAGAAAAGAAGTTGTCAGGAATGGTTTGGCAGGTGCTTGAATGGAACGAACCGGCAATCAATTTCTACAAAAAATACGATGGTGTAAGTTTTGACAACGAATGGGTGAATTGCAGTTTGCCAGTATAATTATCCCGATAAATTGACATGGATAAACAAACAATTTCAATATTGGTTTGGTTACTGTTTCAGAATCTTAAGTGAGCTTTAAAATATCTAAATGATGGCAGATAAAATTTTGATGGGAAAAGATAGTCAGTTAATAGTGCCGGATCAACCAACCATTCCTTTTATTGAAGGAGATGGAATTGGTCCTGATATTTGGGCGGCAAGCGTACGGGTCTTTGATGCAGCTGTTGAAAAGGCTTTTCATGGAAAAAAGAAAATAAATTGGTTAAAGGTATTGGCAGGCGAGGAAGCATTTAATAAAACCGGAGAATGGATGCCAAAGGATACGATGGATGCATTTAAAAAATATCTCGTTGCGATAAAAGGACCCTTGACAACTCCTGTTGGCGGCGGTATCAGGAGCCTGAATGTGATGCTGAGACAGGACCTGGATTTATATGTTAGTCTCAGACCCATAAAATATTTTGAAGGAGTTCCCTCACCGATGTGGCAACCGGAAAAAGTAAACATGGTGATTTTTAGGGAAAATACAGAAGATATTTATGCAGGAATCGAGTACATGGAAGGGACTCCCGAGGCCAAAAAGTTGTTAAGCTTTTTACAAAATGATCTCGGGGTCAAAAAGATCCGTTTTCCGGAAACCACTTCCTTCGGTATAAAAGTAGTGAGCAAAGAAGGCTCTGAAAGACTAATTCGTGCAGCAATTGAATATGCGATCACCAACAAACTTCCATCGGTCACTTTGGTTCACAAAGGCAACATCATGAAATTCACTGAAGGTGCTTTTAAAAATTGGGGATACGAGCTGGCAGAGCGCGAATTCAAGAACCATGTTTACACGTGGAACCAATGGGAGGCAACTAAAAAGGAACGCGGCGAGGCGGTAGCCAATGAAGATATGCGCATTGCAGCAATTGGAGGAAAGGTGATCATTAAAGATGCTATCGCGGATAATTTTTTACAGCAGGCGTTATTGGCACCGCAGGATTATTCCATCATTGCTACTTTAAACCTTAATGGCGATTACATTAGTGATGCACTCGCAGCACAGGTTGGAGGGATCGGCATTGCTCCAGGGGCAAACATCAATTTCAAAACAGGTTATGCAGTTTTTGAAGCAACACATGGCACTGCTCCAAGATTCGCCAATACCAATAGCATGAATCCATCTTCATTAATTTTGAGTGGCGTAATGATGTTTGAATATTTAGGTTGGCGCGACGTTGCTGAAAATATCACGAATGCAGTAGGAAAAACAATCAGAAATAAAACGGTAACCATTGATTTCTACAATCTGATGAAGGGAGGAACTTTATTGAAAACAAGTGAATTTGCTGATGAGATCATTAATAATTTGTAGGAAAGGACAGATTTCACTTTTCATTATATTTGTTCAATTCTGAAATTGACATTTTAAATAACACTTCAAAAAAAAAGAGAAATAAGAAAAACTAAAAATTCATTTACACAACAATGGCAAAAATTAAAGTAGACAACCCGGTAGTAGAACTGGATGGTGATGAAATGACAAGAATCATCTGGAAATTCATAAAAGAACAACTGATACTTCCCTATGTAGACGTTGAGATTAAATATTATGATTTAGGAATTCAACATCGCGATGAAACAGATGACCAGGTAACTGTCGATGCGGCTAACGCAATTAAAAAATATAGTGTAGGAATCAAATGTGCAACCATCACCCCTGATGAAGCCCGGGTAAAAGAATTCGGGTTAAAACACATGTGGAAAAGCCCGAACGGAACCATTCGTAATATTTTAGATGGTACTGTTTTTCGTGAACCGATCGTTATGAAAAACATTCCGAGATTAGTTAGCAATTGGACTGCACCGATTATTATTGGCCGTCATGCTTATGGTGATCAATACCGGGCTACTGATGCGATCATAAAAGGCAAAGGCAAATTGACAATGACTTTTACTCCTGAAAAGGGAGAACCACAAACTTATGAAGTTCATGATTTTAAAGGAGATGGGGTGGCTTTGTGCATGTACAACGTGGATGCAAGTATTGAAGGTTTTGCAAGAAGTTGTTTTAACATGGCTTTGAATAAAAAATGGCCACTATATCTTTCTACGAAAAATACGATCCTTAAAAAATATGATGGTCGATTCAAAGACATTTTTCAAAATATTTATGAAAATGAATTTAAAACCCAATTTGAAGCAGCAAAAATTACCTACGAACATCGTTTGATAGATGACATGGTTGCGAGTGCTTTAAAATGGAACGGAAATTTTATCTGGGCTTGTAAAAATTACGACGGGGATGTGCAAAGTGATACGCTCGCACAAGGGTTCGGATCTTTAGGGCTGATGACTTCGGTTTTAATTACTCCTGATGGTAAAACCCTTGAAGCTGAAGCGGCTCATGGAACCGTTACAAGGCATTACCGTGAACATGAAAAGGGAAATCCTACCTCAACTAACCCCATTGCATCCATCTTTGCATGGACAAGAGGCCTGGCTTTCCGGGGAAAACTTGACAATAATCAAAAATTAATTCAATTTGCTGATGCGCTTGAAAAAGTATGTATCGAAACGGTAGAAAGTGGTAAAATGACAAAGGATCTTGCCGTATGTATCAAGGGCAGCAAGGTTTCGCACGGAAGCGACTATTTATATACAGAAGAATTTCTTGATGCGATTAATGAGAATCTGAAACAAAAATTAATAGAAATCAATAAATAAATTAAATACATAGTGTTGATTTGACATTTTAGGAACAAAATTTGTGTTTGAAAAACCTTTAACGAATTGCATATAAGAAGTACACATCAAATTCATTACAAAAAGAATGGTTTAAGTTTTTGATGGTTGAGAATAAGAAACCGTAAAATGATTCGTTATAGTCATACGTGCTTTTAAAAAATTACAGGCTGGTTTCACTGATTTTTCAATTTTAGACAAAAAAACTGCAATCGTTGGGTTTTGATTGATTTTTTTAACCTTACAATAAAAATTGAAGTGAAGTTTTTCAGGCACTTGCCCGGAAATATCTAAAATCTATGTCCAAATTCAGGCTTATAAAGCGTGGTTAAACATTAAAAATGTCCAAAATTCTAGTTGTTGACGATGATATCGATATCCTATCCGTTATGGAAATGCTGTTATCTATGAAGGGTTTTGATGTCGAAGTAACTTCCAAAGGTGAAAATACAATTCCTAAAATTGAAAGTTTTAAGCCTGATCTTATTTTATTAGATGTGCTTATTTCCGGTCATGATGGAAGGGCAATCTGTAAGCAGTTAAAATCGAACAAATCAACCAAACACATTCCTGTAATAATGTTTTCCGCGCATCCGGGAGCGGCTGCAACCATTGGCGATTACGGGGCAGATGATTTTATTGCAAAGCCCTTCGATGTAAATAACCTGATGCAAAAAGTAAACAACCAGTTAAAATTAGAAAAAGGATAATTTTTATTCCCGCTTCCCCTTAAAATATTTATCAAAACTTCGTTTCGTTAATCTCCTCTCTTTGCCGGTAAACAAACAAATAAACTTCATTTCTATTTTCAAAGAAATACCTTAATGGAAGAAAGAGGCACATTGCCGCCATTACCAAGATGTCAGTTTGAATTTCGCTTTTTCGTCCTATCGTATTCAGGACAAAAAATAATTTATTTATCTTTCCTCTATTATTTTCGTTTACAGGTTACCGTTATTAGCTAAATTATTCCGGCAAGTAAAGAATTTGCTAATACGGCTTTTTTGTATTTAACTTTAGTTTCTTTTATCATCTTAAATTCCTTGTATGAAAATTGCGTTTCATGGAGCAGCAAGAACGGTCACAGGTTCAAAACATCTTCTTATTCTTAGCAATGGCAAAAAGTATTTATTGGATTGCGGGATGTTCCAGGGGATGGGATCAGAAACAGATGAGTTAAACAGAGAATTCGGTTTTAACCCCGAAGAAGTAGATTACATGATCCTTTCACATGCTCATATTGACCACTGCGGACTTATTCCGAAACTGGTAAAAGAAGGTTACCGCGGAAAAATATATGCTACCCCGGCGACGAAAGATCTTGCTTCCATATTAATGGCAGATAGTGCCGGAATACAAGAAAATGATCTGAAGTATGTAAATAAAACGCGTGCTGCCCAAGGGAAACCTTATATTTCTCCTCTTTATACAATGGAAGACGTGGATAATTGTGTGAAACAATTTGAAATCGTCGATTACGGAACCTGGTTTAAAATTGATGACAATGTCCAGTTTATGTATCTGGATGCCGGCCATATTATTGGAAGTGCCACCGTTCATTTGAAAATTGCGGAAAACGGAAAAGAAAAAACCCTCACATTCTCAGGAGATTTGGGAAGATACAGGGACGTAATTCTAAAGTCGCCGGAAGTATTTCCACAAGCAGACTTTATAATTATGGAATCTACTTATGGAAACAAAATTCATGAAGATATTACAGGTACTCCGGATAAACTTTATGACTGGATCACAAGAACATGCCTTCAAAAAAAAGGGAAACTTATTATTCCGGCTTTTAGCGTAGGCCGCACCCAGGAAATTTTATATGCATTAAACCAATTAGAGAATGAAAATCGCTTACCTGATCTTTCGTATTACGTTGACAGTCCGCTAAGTTTTGAAGCGACACAGGTTATGGAAAGTTATCCGCGGTATTTTAATAACCGCGTCCAAAAATTATTGCAGACAGATCACGACCCTTTTAATTTTAAGGGATTGCATTTTGTAAAATCAGTTGAAGAAAGCAAATCGCTTAATTACAGGAACGATCCGATGGTTATTATTTCTGCAAGTGGGATGGCAGAAGCAGGAAGAGTAAAACATCACATTAGTAACAATATTGAAAACAGTCGTAACTCAATTTTACTGACCGGCTATTGCGAACCAAATTCACTGGGAGGCCGGTTGAAAATGCATCCAAAAGAAGTTGGAATTTTTGGACAGACCCATGAAGTTCATGCTGAAATTGGTGAAATAAAAAGCATGAGTGCACATGGCGATTACGATGATCTTTGCCAGTGGCTTGCATGTCAGGACCCCCAACTTGTCAAAAAATTATTTTTGGTTCATGGAGATTACGATGTGCAAATCGATTTTAAGAACCGGCTCATCGGTAAAGGTTTTGCCGATGTAGAAATTCCGGCAAGGCATACAGAAGTCGGATTAGGTTAAATTAGACTTTTTCACAAATAGCTTAACCACCAATATTTATGAGATGATTTCAACCGGTCATATCTCTTCCAAAGCGGGTATAAAATCGTAACAACTGCAATCCAAATAATGTAAACGATGCCTAAAAAATAACCAAAATCATCTTGCCGGAAATGCAGTAAACCTGTATTGGCTTGTGCTAAAGTATGGCCATTAATAAAGAAAATGATCATACAAATAAAGTGAAGTAGAAAAAAGTGTATCAAAAAATAAAAGAAAGGCACCCTTCCATAAACAGAAACAATTTTTGTCCACTTACCGTACATGTGTGCAAGAGAAAGAATTATTAATGCAGGCCAAAAGTCATCGATAAGAACATTAATGAAGGCGGATATTTGGTTCATTTAAAAAAGATAAAACAGTAAAAGCGATATTTTTTTGCATATGCCCTTCTGATGGATCACCATAGAAATTCGTCAACCGTAAGGCGATAAAAAATAAAGTAATGACAATTCCGTAGAGTAGTAGTTGCTTTTGTCTTTTCTCACTAATATAATCCTGTTTATACATTGCACCGATAAGGTAACCCAGCATCATTACACCCGGCCAGGGAATTAATGGATAAAGAAAAGCGAACATACGATTATGCCCGTAAGGAAAAAAGATTGCTGATGAAGAAAGCCGCAGCCAAAATGAGGGAGTTGCAGGCTTTCAGAATCAAAAACATGAAGGAAATTGTCACCACAAACCATTAACAAGCCGGTTATGAAAATTACCGGAAGTGGCAGATAGATCATACCAGTCAAAATGATCATTGAAAATCCATTCACCCATAACACCTGGACTGCAATAAAACTGTACGTAGGATCAAAAGTGAGAAACAAGTTGAAAATTGCTACTTCAACAAAGATGAGCCAACGACCTCTTTTGAATAAAAAAGAAGATAATTCTTTTTTTGATTTCCTTCTACCTGCCAGAAAAGCCGGGGTGCCTGATAAAAAAACGAAAACCGGAGCACAGAAGTCAGTTATCCATCTTGTAAGAAATAAAATCAGAGTAGTCGTTTGCAAATTCGTAGGATCAGAATTGATATGAAAAAATCGCATGTATGATCAAGTGCCATAATGATCATAACCAACACGCGAAGAATATCAATTGAATTGATTTTGGATTAATGATAAAAATGTAAACTTTTTGTTCCCAAATTTTTGATTTGTTATCTAAAGCAAAATAAAAAGGAACAATAGAACTTTGTTTACAGTAAAGTCTGTTAACTTTTTTTATCCTTGAAGACATCATCCACGATTTTTAGTGGTTTCTTTCTTTTTTGTAACGCTTCTTCAATTTCATCTCGTAAAATTTGAATAGAATTGCCAACGTGGTGAATGAACATTAAGTCAGGATTATTAAATGAAAAGACCGAATTAAATTTCTTCACCGATACACCTTCCATATCATCAATCAATAAAATGATGTCATACTTCCTTTGATGAAAAAGCTCAACAGCACTTTCATCATCTGTTGTAGCTGTACATTCCCAGGCTTTATTTTCGCTAATAAATGAGGACAATTTTTGCAATATCAGTGAATCACGTCCAACTGCAAGTATTTGAATTTTTTCCATAACAAATATTTTGAATCATTAAAACGCACTTATACAAAAGTAGGTATATCTCGATTTTTTAATAATTGATTTTTAACACATCCGCTTATCATTATTTTCTCCTTCAACCTTGATTTTTTATTATTTTTATTCTTTACCAACTCTTTATCACTTTACGGGAAATGAAAAAATTTTTGTTGTTTTTTGTTGCAAGCGTTTGTTTGCAACAACTTCTGTTTGCACAGGATGCCACTCCTTATTTCGCTTCGTATCCGACACTTTCTCCCGGTGGCAAGACTTTGATCTACAGCTATGATGGCGATCTTTGGAAAGCTTCGGCTGACGGAGGCGTTTCAACACGCATAACTGCCGGCCAAGGCATTGCTACAAATCCAAAAATTTCACCTGATGGCAAATGGCTTGCCTTCAGCAGTTCTCAATTCGGCAATTATGATATTTACCTGATGCCACTTGAAGGCGGAGTGATCAAACGCTTAACCTTTCACAGTGCAAATGACAATGTTGAATCGTGGTCGTGGGATAGTAAATACATCTATTTTACTTCCAACCGTTACGACCGGATGTCAACTTATAAAGTGAATATTAATGGCAGCACACCGGTTCGGGTTTTCAGTAATAATAATTTTGATTATACCCACAACGCTTTTGAAGATCCTGTTACAGGTGAAATATTTTTTGACAACACATTTGAAAGTTCCTTTTTTGCGAACCGGATTGGTTACAAAGGACCTTTCAACCCTGATATTCAATCCTACAATCCTCTAACGGGCAAGTATAAACGTTATACGAACTGGATTGGAAAAGACATGTGGGCAACGGTTGATAAAAAAGGGAATATTTATTTTGTTTCTGATGAGTCGAACGGCAAATACAATTTATACACTTTCCTTAATGGCAAAAAAACACCTCTGACCAATTTCAAAACTTCGATCATGCATCCATTCGTAGATGCAACAGGCGATAAGATTGTTTTTGAAAAAGACTTCCAGTTGTATTCTTACAATATCGCCCACAAACGATCTGAAAAGATTCCTTTAAAAGTGTTTAAAAATTACACACTTTCATCTTTACAAAATGCAAATGTCAGTGGTAATATCAGCGATTTTGATGTTTCAACGGATGGGAAAAAGCTGGCGTTTATTTCAAGAGGAAAACTTTTTGTTTCAGATTGCAGAGGCAGGTTTATTCGCGAAATAAAAACTGCAGACCGTGAAAGAGCGATGGATGTTCATTGGTTGAAAGACAATAAAACCATTTTATTTGGCCAGACTTTCAATGGATTTGAAAATCTATTTACAAAAAATATAGAAAGTGACGAACCTGAGCAACAAATAACGAAAGTTGAAAAAAGCTGTCGCAGTTTAACTTTCAACAGTGATAAAACAAAAGCAGTGTATTTGTGTGGCAGCGATGAAGTGATGTTGCTGGATTTGAAATCGATGAAAAGTTCTTGTATTGCAAAAGATGAAATTTGGGGAATTGAAAACTCAACACCCTATTTTTCGCCGGATGACAGCTATGTTATGTACACCGCCCACCGGAATTTTGAACAGGATATCTTTCTCTATAATATTGCCGATAAGAAAAGTTATGACATCACCAATACAGGTGTTAGCGAATCAAATCCTTATTGGTCCCCGGATGGCAAATACATTTATTTCGTTTCTGACAGAACCCACCCGTCATATCCCTATGGTTCACAAAATGAAAAAATGTACAGAATGCCTTTGCAAAAAATCGCACAGCCTTACCGGTCTGACATGTTTGATTCTTTATTTGCACAAAAGAAAGAAGACGCGAAGCTGGATTCATCCGGGAGCATGCAAATGGCGAAAGGATTTTCAAACTCAAAAGAAGAAATTATCACTAATCCGGTTATGAAAATTGATTTCAGGAATATGATGGACCGCCTTCAACAAATAGGTCCGGATTTTGGTAACCAGTCAGACTTATTTGTGATGCAGAATGGCGAAAAGAGTTACGTTTTCTTTATATCAAACCATGAAAATGGCAAACCCTCATTATGGAAATTAACGTTAGAACCGTTTGAAAAGACAATAACCGAACAGGTAAGAAATGCTGATGGCGGCAATCTGGTAATAAAAGGATATAAAGATCATTATTATGCTCTTAACAATGGAAACATTACTAAGCTGGACATAAATAGAAATATTCTTGAAAAAGTCGAGATGGATCATCCTTTTACAATTAATATGGATGATGAATTTAATCAAATGTTCTATGAGGCGTGGGGTGATATACAGGAAAATTATTATAACGAAAAATTCAATGGAGTTGACTGGCAATCTATTCGCGATCATTATGCCTCTTTTTTGCCTCAACTTCAAACGAGAAATGATTTCAGGAACTTAATGAATGACATGATGGGCGAATTGAATTCTTCTCATTATGGATTTTCAACCTTTGGCGCCGAAGAAAAAACTTATTATAAAACGATTACAGCTTCTCCTGGGATAATTTTCAATAACGATCATCCTTATATTGTAGATCACGTTATAAAAGACGATTGTTCAGATCTTCCGGAGATAGATATCAAAAAAGGAGACCAACTTATCAGCGTTGATAATGTGAAAACAGATAAAACACAAAATCGCGAATCCTATTTCATGAGTTCAGAAATACCCGATGAAATGGTTCTTGGTTTCAGGCGCGGTACTAAAACTTTTAAAGTAAAAATTCATCCTTCTTCAGCAGGCCAAACACAGGAACATTTATATGATGAATGGATAGACGCAAACAGAAAAAGGGTTGATGATTTAAGCCAAAGTCAGATCGGTTATGTTTATATGAAAGATATGAGCACAGCTGCACTGAATAAATTTGAGCTGAAAATGGTTTCTGATTCTATTAACCAACGCAAAGGATTGATACTCGATCTAAGGTATAATACAGGTGGAAATGTTCATGACAAAGTTTTGCAATTTTTATCACAATTGCCTTATCTGCAATGGAAATACAGAGATGGTAAAATGAGTCCGCAGCCTGATTTTGCGCCAGCTGCTAAACCGATCGTTTTATTAATCAACGAACAGACTTTGAGTGATGCTGAAATGACAGCAGCAGGCTTTAAACAATTAAAACTTGGAAAAATAATCGGTACAGATTCATACCATTGGATCATTTTCACAAGTTCAAAGTCTTTGGTAGACGGGTCCTCGGTAAGATTGCCCTCATGGGGATGCTTTACACTGGATGGAAAAAACCTCGAACATACAGGAGTTTCGCCAGATATTTATGTGAAGAATACTTTTGAAGATAGGATGAATAATAAAGATCCGCAGATTGAAAAGGCGGTAGAAGAAATAATGAAGCAACTTAAATAAATTTTTCTGATTACGATATTTAAAAATTTTGTGAATGAAAAAGGAATACAGAGTTTTATTTCTGCTTGCTTTCATAAAATTTATTCTTCCTTTCATTTTGCAAAACCCATTGTATGAACCGCACCGAGACGAGTTTTTGTATCTGGCAGAAGCACAGCACATGGCGTGGGGTTACATGGAAATTCCTCCCTTGCTATCCGTTTTCGCGTGGATTTCAAATTGGTTTGGACATGGAATTTTTTGGATAAAATTATGGCCTTCATTATTTGGAGCACTTACCTATTTTATTGTCGGGAAGATTATTTTGTCTTTAGGAGGAAGATCATTAGCCTTGTTACTTGCTTTCCTTGCTTTCGTTTTAGGCATTTTTTTAAGAATGCATTTTTTATTTCAGCCCAACTTCCTGGAAGTATTTTTCTGGACAATGATTGCTTATAGCGTTTTTAAATTTATTCAAACAGGAAAAAACAAATGGCTTTATGTTTTAGGAATAAGTGCAGGTTTTGGAATGATCAGTAAATATTCTGTTGCTTTTTTTCTGTTAAGCATTATAGGTGGCTTATTAGTTGCAAAAAACAGGAAAATATTTTTAAACAAGCATTTATATTTTGCTGCATTGATAGGGTTCTCTATTTTTCTTCCTACTCTTTTTTGGGAGTACCAAAATCATTTCCCGGTTCTTGTTCATATGAAAGAACTGCAACAAACACAGTTGCAATATGTGAGTCCAAAAGGATTTTTGGTAGATCAGTTTTTAATGAACCTTCCTTGTGTTTTTGTATGGCTTGCCGGTTTGTATTTTGTTGTTTTCAAACAACAAGGAAGGTTCCAGGTTTTTGGATGGGCATACTTTTTTGTTATCCTTCTGTTGCTTTATTTTCAGGGCAAAAATTATTACTCCGCAGGTGTTTATCCCGTATTGTTTGCGTTTGGCGCTTTTCAGCTGGAAAGCTTTGCCAACAAGCATTCACGGGTTTGGAAATACGCTTTTATTATAATTCCTTTAGCGATTGGCGTCCCAATTATTCCGCTTGGATTACCAGTTGCAAAACCGGCCAGGTTAGCCTCTTATTATCAAAAGATTCACGTTAAAAATACTGGTTTTTTGAAATGGGAAGACCTGAACAATCATCCTTTGCCACAGGATTTTGCGGATATGTTGGGATGGAACGAAATGACAGAAAAAACAGGGAGAGCATATTCGACTCTTACTGAAGAGGAAAGGAAGAACACCCTCATCTTTGCTGACAATTATGGCGAAGCCGGAGCAATTAATTTTTATGGAAAAAAATACCATCTTCCTGAAGCATATAGTGATAACGCAAGTTTTTTATATTGGCTTCCGGATAGCGTTCACCTGGTAAACATCGTTTTAATAACAGATGATAAAAAGGAAATGCAACACCCGTTTTTAAAAGATTTCTCATCAGCCGTTTTATACGATAGCGTCACTAATGTATTCGCCAGGGAAAGAGGTTCGCTCATAATTATTCTGAAAGGAGCGAACGAAAAAATGAGAGAAATGTTCAGGCAAAAAATTGAAGCCGACAAGAATAAATTCAAATAAAGATTTATAACTGTCATGAACGAACGCAATTGTAATTAAAGAAATAAAAAGATTTTTATTTTTTCAGTTAAACCTTTCCACTTTAAAAGCACTGATATCAATAGGTGTACTTCTTTTTTCAATCAAATCGCTGATGATCTGTCCCGCAGCTGCACCTTCAGAAATGCCCAACATCGCATTGCCACCTGATATCAAAAGATTTTCATAATTGCCGGCCTTGCCAATATACGGTAAGCCATCCGGAGATACCGGTCGAAGGCCTGTCCATATTTTATCTTTCGGAGGAAAAGCAATTTTCAAACCCGGATAAAACTTTTTAACTGAATTAAAAATTCCTTCCATTCGTCTTATCAAAACCTTGTTGTTATTTCCACTGAATTCCATTGTGCCGCCGATGCGTAATGTCTTTCCCCACGGCGTTACAGCGCACCGGCCATCCACTAAAATTGCAGGATACCGGATATTTTTCTCAACGTGTCCATACGTATAGCTGTAGCCTTTCCCTCCTTCAATTAATAAAGTAACACCTGCTTTTTTTGCTATCTCAGGCAACCAGGTTCCGCCACTTAAAATTATTTCATCCGCAGTAAACGTTCCTTTATCGGTTACAACCTGTTCTATCTTCTTATGATTTTTTGTAAAAGCTGAAACATTTGTATTTAACTGAAATTGTACTCCATGTCTTTCCAAATAATTCTTCATCGCCAACATAAACTTCCCCGGATGAAGGTGAGCGTCGTCTTTAAATAAAACAGCTCCATAAATATCAAGTTCCACATCCGGTTCTTTATTCTGCAACTCTTCCCTGTTTAAAATTTCGACATCCAGCTTTAATTTTTTAGCAGCGTCGGCTACATGTAATTCCTCTTCAAAAGCTTTTTGGGAGTGGCACATCATCATGCATCCGATTTCTTCCATATCAAATACATCCCCGATATCATCTCTTATTTCATTCATCAACCGGCGGCTGAGATTAAGTAATTCACTTAAATGAGGTGCGTTTTTTTCAACAGTTTCCTGGTTACTGCTTTGATAAAACTTTATCGCCCATTGCATGAAAGGCAGATTCAGCCTTGGTTTTATATAAAAAGGACTTGTGCTGCTTAACATGTATTTGAGACCTTCTGAAACGACGCCCGGAGACGCAAGAGGAATAAAATGACTGGGTGATAAAAAACCCATGTTACCAAAAGAACAGTTATCAGAGATATCACCGCGATCAATTACCGTAATATCGAAACTATTTCTCTTTTGCAAATAATAAGCCGCGCATAGACCATTAACTCCGCCGCCAACAATGATTATTTTTTCCATATTATTTAAAAGGAACTATGAAAATTCATAAACAGTAAACCAGCAAAATAAAGTAAAAATCATTTTATGATTACACTTCTACCTGGTTTCTCAACAAATCTTCGAACTCATCTCTTCTCCTGATCAATACTGCCTTTCCATCTTTTACCATTACTTCGGCAGGCTTCAACCTTGAATTAAAATTCGATGACATTTCAAAACCATAAGCACCCGCATTATAAAACACAAGGTAATCACCTTCGCGGATTTCACTGATATTTCTATCACTTGCAAAAGTATCTGTTTCACAAATATTACCAACAACTGTATAAGTTTTGGGTGCGCCGGTTTCATTGCTCAGGTTTTCTATACGATGGTACGAATCGTAAAACATTGGCCTTATCAAATGATTAAAGCCACTGTTGACTCCTGCGAAAACAGTAGAGCCGGCTTGTTTGAGCACATTTACTTTGGTAATCAAATAACCTGCAGCACTTACTAGAAATTTTCCAGGTTCAAACCAGATTTGCAAAGGTTTGTTTCCGGGATTCGGGTGATTGTCAAAAGCCTGCTTTACTTTTTCTGCAAGAAGTTTAATATCAGTTTCGCTATCGCCTTCCTTGTAAGGAACTTTAAAACCGCCGCCCAGATCAACAAATTGTAGCTCCTTAAAATGCGGAATAATCTCAAACAACTTTTCAATACCTTTTACAAAAACATCTGCATCTTTAATTTCACTGCCGGTATGAATGTGTAACCCACGAATGAAGAGATTATTTTCTTCCACACAAGCCAAAACTTTTTGAAACTGATCTACCGGGATTCCGAATTTACTTTTATCATGACCAGTTGAAATTTTAAGATTCCCACCAGCCAAAATATTGGGTCGCAAACGAATGCCAACAGGATAAGAATGCCCAAACTTTTTTCCAAATTTTTCAAGATTCGAAAGGCTGTCAATATTTACATGTACACCAAGATTTTTTGCTTCTTCAATTTCTTCAAAAGCAATACCGTTGGAAGTATAAAGAATTTTTTCGTGAGGAAAACCAGCATGTAAAGCCAGTTTCACTTCATTGATTGAGCTGCAGTCTATATTGGCGCCAATTGATTTTATGAATCGAAGAATACTAATGTTGGTAAGCGCTTTACACGCATAAAAAATTACCACGTCCTGACCGGTAAAGGCATCTTTTAATTTTTGGTATTGTTCAGCAATTTTTTCAGCATGATAAACATAAACAGGAGTTCCAAATTCATCAGCGATAGCGGTAAGTTGATTATGCGATAAGACCTGCGACATTGTTAATTTGATAAAATACGGTATGAAATATTTAAAGCAAGAAATTAAAAAGTAATAATCGTTATTAGAAGTTTTTTTACAAAAGATCTGCAGTTGCTTATACGTCCGGCTTTCGCTCGGTAGCGCTTTCAACCTTATTTGCAGGTTCCTCTATCTCATTTCCTTCCTGTTCCGGCTGATCTTTATTTTCGCTTATTTGTTCTTCTTTTTCAATTTTTGTTGCTTCAACAATCTCATGGTTCAATATCTCTTTTATTTTCGGAAGATCATCTGCGGAATTGATGCCAAAATAATCCATAAAATTTTTCGAAGTAGAATAAAGCAAAGGTTTGCCGACAGCATCCTCTTTTCTTCCTGAAATAACCACCAATTCTTTTTCCAGCAATTTTTGAACAGCGTAATCGCAGTTCACTCCCCGGATCAATTCAATTTCTGATTTGGTTACAGGTTGTTTATAAGCAATGATGGAAAGTGTTTCAATAGATGCAACGGATAATTTTTTCAAATACTTGTCGCCGTTGAGTTGTGCAATTGTTTTGTGATATTCGGGTTTGGTTAAAAACTGCCATCCCCCACCACTTTCCACCAAACCGAAAGCGTAAAATTCAGCATCATATTTTTCTTTGATAGCATCAACAGCCGCTTCTACCTGGTCGTCAGTAGCACGGTCATCAATAAAAGCGATAGCATTATTCAGCATCTCAACAAGATCCTGCAAAGCCAATGGTTTGTCACTGGCAAAAATCAACGCTTCAATATGTGGGATGATCAATGATAGTTCCATACCCAAGCCCTTAATGGCCTATTATTTTAATTTAAGCTTCCTAATTTACCCTTTAGATTCTATCCCTGCAGTGCAGCGGCACCACTTACAATTTCTGTGAGTTCAGTTGTAATGGCAGCCTGTCTTGCCCGGTTGTAGCTTATTTTCAGTGTTTTCAAAAGTTCCTGTGCATTATCGGTAGCCTTATCCATTGCTGTCATTCTGGCTCCATGTTCGCTTGCATTGGCATCCAGAATTGCTTTATACAATTGTGTATTTAAAATCTTTGGCATCAATTCTTGTAAAAGCACTTCTTTACCCGGCTCAAAAATAAAATCTGCTTTTGTATTTCCTTTCTGAGGTGTAGATTTTTTTACCGGTAAAAATTGTTCAGCTATAAATTTTTGAGTGGCGGCATTTTTAAATTCACTATAGACCAGGTCTACGGCATCAACCTCTCCTTTTGAAAATGAATCCATCGCATACTTGGCTGCTTCAACCACGTGTTCAAAAGAAAGATCAGAAAACATATCCCAAAAGCGATCAATTACCTTGTATTTATTTTTTAGAAAATGTTCGTATCCCCTTTTGCCTAAAGGCAGAATCGTTACATTTCCTTTTGCAAACTGACCGGCATATTTTTCCTTAATGTCAAATTTCGCCAACTTGATAAGATTGCTGTTATAACCACCGCATAAACCTCGATCGCTGGTAATCACAATGATCAACACCTTTTCAATAGGCCTTTCTTTAGCGAGCGACAGGTGAATATCCCCTTCAGCATTACCGACAATATTGCCCAGCATTTCCTGCAGCTTTTGGGCATAAGGTCTCATTTGAACAATCGCATCCTGCGCTCTTCTTAGCTTTGCCGCGCTCACCATTTTCATTGCTTTCGTGATTTGCTGCGTACTTTGAACGCTTTGTATACGGTTCCTGACTTCTTTTAACGCACCGCTCATATTTTTTCGGGTTTATGGGTTGCAAAGGTAAGTGAATGCAGCTATAAAACCATGTTGTTAGCGGGTAGAAAACCGGTTATTTTTTACTTGAATTGGGTCAAAGGAATAACAGGATATCTCCTTTTTTTGCCCCAAATAAAAAATTAAATTATCGTTGATTTACTGTAAATAAAAACGGCTGATGAAAAACACCAGCCATATAAGTCTTTATATAAATCTTTTAAATGATCAGCATTGCATCTCCATAACTAAAGAAACGATATTTGTCTTTTATCGCTTTTTTATAAGCATCCATTATCAGGTCATAACCGGCAAATGCACAAGCCATAATTAAAAGGCTTGTTTTAGGCAAATGAAAATTCGTGATTAAAGAATCGGCGATATTAAAATTATAGGGAGGATGAATAAAATGATTGGTCCATCCTTCTGACGGCTTTAATAATTTGGTAGCCGTAAAGGAACTTTCCATCGCACGCATGGTTGTGGTACCAACAGAACAAATTCTGTGATTACTTTCTTTGGCCTTATTTACAATTTTGCAAGCTTCATCATCAATCCGGTAATATTCCGCATCCATTTTATGTTTGCTCAAATCTTCTACTTCTATCGGACGAAAAGTGCCGAGACCGGTATGCAAGGTCACCTCAGCAAACTTTATTCCTTTAATTTCCAACCGCTTGATCAGTTCGGGACTGAAATGCAAACCCGCTGTTGGTGCTGCAACTGCTCCTTCGTGCTTCGCATAAACGGTTTGATATCTTTCCCTGTCTTCTTCGTCCGGCTTACGCTTTATGTATTTTGGCAAGGGAGTCTCTCCCATGAAATACAACATTTTCCTGAAATCATCTTCGTTTCCTTCCCACAGAAAACGAATGGTTCTTCCGCGGCTGGTAGTGTTATCGATTACTTCGGCTACCAGTTCATCATTTTCACCAAAGTATAATTTATTTCCTACCCTTATTTTTCTAGCAGGATCTACAATTACATCCCAAAGCCGGTTTTGCTTATGCAGTTCTCTTAAAAGGAAAACTTCGATCCTGGCGCCGGTTTTTTCCTTGCGGCCATACATTCTTGCTGGGAACACCTTTGTATTATTTACTACAAAAACATCTTTATCATTAAAATAATCCAGAATGTCTTTAAAGTGTTTGTTTTCGATCTTTCCGGTGGCTCTTTCGATCACCATAAGCCTGCTGTCTTCTCTTCTTTTGGTAGGATTTTGTGCAATAAGATTGAGAGGGAGGTCAAATTTAAATTGACTTAATTTCATGTACAATTATTGTTTAAAAGTTAATTGCCATGCCATTTACTGAACTTCAGAGATATATGCCAATTCCTGGACTGGCCTTTTATCATGTTACGGCATGATTTTTTAAGGCTGCAAAGGTATGATCATTTAAGCTATTCCTTCAATATAATTTTTGTTAATGATTTTTATCCGGCAAAATCTAAATTGCCATCTTCCCGATTAAATTAACCATCACTTAAAAAGATTACTTTTAATTCTATGTTTTATGTGAAAAAAACACCTGGCATATTGAGAAAAATCTTCAATGACCGCGTCTGGAAAATTGATACAGATGAAAATTTGTTGTACTTAACTTTTGACGATGGTCCTCATCCGGAAGCTACTCCATTTGTTTTGGATGAACTAAAAAATTTCAATGCCAAAGCCACTTTTTTTTGCGTAGGCAAAAATGTAAAAGAGAATTTCAGCTTATATGAAAGAATAATTTCTGAAGGTCACCAAATTGCCAACCATACTTATAATCATTTGAATGGGTGGAAAACTGATGACAAAATTTATATTGAAGACATTGAGAAAGCAACAAAAATTATTGACAGTGATCTTTTCAGGCCTCCGTACGGAAGAATTACCAAATTTCAACTAAAAGCGATTACGGGAAAAAAATTGCATTTAAAACCTATTATGTGGGATGTTCTTAGTGGTGATTTTGATCCTTCCGTTGATGGTGAAAACTGTTACCTTAATGTAATTAATAATGCAAAGCGGGGATCAATCATTGTATTTCATGACAGTGCAAAATCATTTATAACACTTCAACACGCTCTGCCAAAAATTCTACAATATTATACCGAAAAGGGATATCGATTTCCAGTTATATCAATCTGATTATCAATAAAAAAATTGGGCCTGAGTAGATACTCAAGCCCGTTTTTAATCCGTACCCTATGAAAACTAGGGTGAAGTTAATAATTATTTAACAAATCATCAACATTTTTTTAATGCAAGGAAATATCATAAGAAATTCCGTTTATGGTGATTGTCACTTTATTATCGCAACTGCCATCACCAAAGTCCAAAATCCCCTGATGACCGTTTCTTTCAATTTCAATTTTGCCTGCTCCGATCCAATGACAAGATACTTTCCTTAAAAGAGGCTCTGTGATCGTCGACGTCCATGAAATTCCCTTTGAATTTGAACCAGTCGAGCTACCTGTTATCTGAAATTCATCGTCGGAAAAATCATATGGTGTATCACTACCTTGAAGTTGTTGGTGAATTCTTTCACCATCCCACTGATGCCATCTTCCGTTTAAAGTATTCGTAATCTTACCTGCTGTAACTTTAACTGACCATGAAATTGAATTGGACGTACTGGTATTCTTTACCGTGTGTGTTCCTTCGATTTTAAAGCTGTCTACATTGTAATTGTCAAAGGTAGTTGTCGCCATGCTTCCTGAGATAAACATAGGACCGGTATAAGTTGTAATGATTTTACCTTTCCTCAGTTTGCCGTCTTTTCCAATGCAACCTGAGCCGAAATCGATAGTAACGGTTTTAGGGAAAACATGAAGTGTCGTTGGATCAACAGTAACAGTAAAACAACGTACTGTTGAATCAGTTGACTTTGTTTTTTCGACATTGGTTGTTCTGTAAATTATTCCGGCTGCAGTTCCTATTCCAATGTTCTCGCCGACGTCAGAGGACTGCACACCCATGGCAATATTGAAAACATCATCAAATTGAGCATCCGAAATTGCATCACTCTTGCCTGCTTGTAAAGTGAGATCAGCATTTGTGTCATTACCTATACTGTTTTTTTTACAAGAGCTAATAATAACCAATCCCGACAGCATAATAACCAGCGTTGACTTTGATAATAAAAAAACCTGTTTCATAGTGTTTTAATTTTGAGTGGAAAATGTGATAAACAGTGCTATTGACGTCGGTTGCATAACAAGGTTTAATAATGAGTTAAAAAATAATTAATTTCCTTTGTTGATATGAAACTGATAGATACCCATACACATTTATACCTCCAGGAATTTAAAGAAGACATAGATTCAATAATCCAAAGAGGTAACGCTGCAGGAGTAGAAAAATTTTATTTACCTGCGATTGACAGTTCAGAAACAGCTTCTTTGTTGCAACTTGAGAAAAAATATCCGGGAAAGGTTTTTGCAATGGCAGGTCTTCACCCCTGTTCAGTAACAGCCAATTATAAAGACGAACTGAAGAAAATCGAAGAACTGTTAGCAGAAAGAGAATTTGCTGGTATTGGAGAGACGGGGCTCGATTTTTATTGGGACACTACTTATTCTATTCAACAATATGAAAGTTTGCATATTCATGCGCAATGGGCCATTCAATATAAAAGGCCATTGGTACTTCATACACGCAATGCAATGCAGGAAACAATCGACGTAGTAAAGGAATATAACGGAAAAGGCTTGTACGGAGTTTTTCATTGTTTCAGCGGTACTGAAGAAAATGCAGAGAATATTATCGATTCGGGTTTTCTGTTAGGGATCGGTGGAGTAATTACTTTTAAAAATTCGGGTCTGGCAGAAATTATAAAAAATATTGACCTTGAATATTTAGTTCTTGAAACTGATTCTCCTTATTTAACGCCTGTACCGTTTCGGGGCAAAAGGAATGAAAGCAGTTATCTAAAATATATTGTAGAGAAACTTGCGGAAGTAAAAAATATTTCTATAGAGGAAGCGGCACAGCAAACAAGCAAAAACGCGGAATTTTTATTTTCAAAAAAGTAGTTCTAACAGGCATACAAATTGTACTAGCCTAAATCATCCGAAAAATTTCATTTTTATATTACATTGATATGTAAAAAAACTGGAGACAATGCCACCTGAGCTTAGAAAGAACTGTTACAAAAGATGTCAGGATTTTAATAGAGTATGAACGAACAACCGAACTCTCATCCAAAAAAATTAAAGCAACTTGCAGCCACTTCTATTTGTGGAAACGACATCACTTCCTCATGCTTGTACGTTTCTGCACTTACTATTCTTTACGCAGGACAATATGCGTTTATAGCATTATTTATTGTTGCTGCTGTATTATTTGCTTTTAGAAAAATTTACGCGGAAGCGGTGGGTGCTTTACCTTTAAATGGCGGCGCATATAATATACTTTTAAACACTACCAGCAAAGGAAATGCATCCATAGCTGCTTGCCTTACCATACTTTCTTATATGGTTACTGCTGTTATTTCCGCATCGGAGGCAATGAAATATTTACATAGCATTCTTCCTTTTTTTTCTGTAATAATTGCCACAATGGTGCTTCTCACAATGTTCTTGCTTCTTACTATTTCTGGTATAAGTGAGTCAGCAATCGTTGCGACCATCATTTTCATTGTGCACTTATCAGTAATGGCACTTTTAATTTTAAGTGCTGTTTATTATGTAATGATGAATGGCTTTGATATGGCAAACATCAATTTTCATGCGCCAATAAAAGGAAGTTTATTTCATGTATTGTTTCTTGGATTCAGTACAGCCATGCTTGGTATTTCAGGATTTGAAAGCTCTGCAAATTTTGTTGAAGAGCAAAAAGATGGTGTCTTCCCGAAAACACTTCGCAATATGTGGGTAGCTATCACTATCATAAATCCTTCAATTGCGCTTTTAGCGGTAATGGTATTACCACTGCCGGATGCAGCCCAACATCAGGATGCACTTTTGTCTTTTTTAGGCAGCAAAACAGGAGGCAGCTGGCTGGCAGCAATTATTTCAATTGACGCTTTCCTGGTCCTAAGTGGAGCGGTACTTACTTCATTTGTAGGTGTGGGAGGCCTGTTACGACGCATGACCCTGGATCGCATTCTTCCACAATTTTTAAAGGAAAACAGCAAAAAGAGTTCTCCCAGGATCATGATTCTTTTCTACATTTTGTGTCTTTCCATACTATTTATCACAGAAGGAGAACTCGGCCCGTTAGCAGGTGTTTATACGATTTCTTTTCTTCTGGTAATGGTGCTTTTTGGAATTGGAAATTTATTACTCAAGATTAAACGTTCTCAATTACCAAGGCCTGCGCACGCAGCTCCGGCAACAGTTATTCTCGGAATTTTTGGAATCTTAATAGCGTTATTCGGAAACGTGAAACTTCACCCCGAATACCTCGTAGTTTTCTTACAATACTTTATTCCGGCGTTTCTCATCATTACTTTATTCCTTGAACGAAAAATGGTCATCCGTTATCTGCTTATCTATGTCAACAAATTTTTCGACAAACTGCAACGTGCAACCATCTTCAGCAGAATTCATCTCACCAGGGAATTAAGAAATTTAAATAAACAGGCTTTTGTTTTTTTTACTAAAGGAGAAGATATTTCCATTTTGAATAAGGTGATTATTTATGTGAGGGAAAATGAAATTACGCAACGGCTTAAGATCGTAACCGTTTTACAAAAAGAACAAAAGATAGATGAAACTTTTATGCGCGATTTTGAAGCTTTGGACAGAGCCTATCCGGATATAAAAATTGAATACATTCAGATTCCGGGAGTATTTGGACCTGAGATAATCAACCGGCTAAGCAAAGAATGGAATATTCCACAAAATTTTATGTTTATTGGCTCCCCAAGCGATCGTTTTCCTCATCGCCTTGCTGATTTAGGTGGTGTAAGATTGATAATTTAATTCACGCTTTTTGAAAAATTTGCGCGGTAGAATAACCTGGAAAATTGCATCTTGTTTTTTGGAAGACAATCAGCTAAGGAAGAATAAGTTTGTGTAATTTATTTTTATCAATAAAAGTAACTTCAGTTCTGCAAATTTTTGCCTCAATATCTGTTGCAAACCACATACGATTCTTTGGCACAACGATAAATAATCCTTCATCATTCCCAATGGCTCTAAATCCGGGTAGCGGCTGTTGTTTGTCAAAATAATCAAGCGAATATTCTTTCATCAGTGCCTTTACATCTTCATCAAAAGTATCAGCAGGAAAAACGATTCCTATCTCACTAATATTATTTATTTGAGCCGTTGAAAATGTCTCATCTACCGGATTGTTCAAATCAAATCTTGAGATCATTTCAAGAATATTCCCTTCAGGGTCTTTAAAATAAAAAGACTTTGCATGCCAGTTAACAAAATCAGCGATATATCCGTTATAATCCTTAAGCCACAACAAATCTAACTTTGGTTTTACCCATTCGTAAGCCTGTTGAAATTTGTTGGAAGGAATATTAAATGCAAAATGATAAAAAGGATTTTCATCGCCGGAATATTTTTCAAAAATTAACTTGGTTTCGCCTGCCGTAATGGTAATTCCATTTCCCGATTCGATCACATCCATTTCCAGCATCTCCTTGTAAAATGAAAATAAGGATAAAATATTCTTTGACTGTAACCTTAAGTCTTTAATCAGCATAACATATCAAAATTATATTATAATGAAGGTTGATCTTTCAGAATCAATTCATAAAAATCCGTCCGCCGGTCTTTTAAATTTCTTACGCTTCCGTGCGCATGTAATTCATCCAGTAATGAAAGATCGACATCTGCAATCAGGATCATCTCTGTATTTGCGGTTGCCTCACTTTTAATTCCGTTGGAAGGAAAAGAAAAATCGCATGGAGTAAATACCACAGATTGCGAATATTGAATATCCATATTTTCCACCTTTGGCAAATTGCCGATACAACCCGTAATTGCCACAAAACATTCATTCTCTATCGCACGAGCCTGAGCACAATAACGGACACGGTTATAAGAATTTTGGGTATCAGTCAGGAACGGAACAAACAGGATTTGCATGTCTTGTTCTGCGAGCAATCTTGACAGTTCAGGAAACTCTATATCATAGCATATAAGGATACCAATTTTACCGGCGTCAGTGTCGTACACTTTCAAAGTATTGCCGCCTTTGATCCCCCAAAATTTTGATTCGTCAGGCGTTATATGTATTTTTTCGTACTGATCCACGAGGCCGTTCCTATGGCACAAATAACCAATATTTTTTAAATTTCCCTCTTCTATTGAAGGGACACTCCCGGCTATTATATTCACATTGTATTTTATCGCCAGATCCCTGAAACGGTTTTTAAAATCAGGAGTATATCTCGCCAGAGAACGCATGGCTTCTGCCTCTGACATGTCGTTAAATTCCGCGAGCAGAGGGCCATTAAAAAGTTCGGGCAATAAGGCAAAATCACTTTTATAAGCCGCAATAGAATCAATGAAAAATTCAACCTGCGTAAACATCTCATCCATGTTTTTATAAGATCTCATTTGCCATTGGATCAAGCCTAAGCGCACATAGGTTTTGGCATTAAACAAAGTTCTCGCTTCGCTTGTATAATACACATTGTCCCATTGAAGCAATGTTGCATACTCCTTACTTTGCGCATCTTCAGGCATGTAATTGTTGAGGACTTTCTTCACATGAAAATCATTGGAAAGCTGAAAAGAAAGTACGGGATCATAAATTTCTTTATGCCTCACTTTATGGATATATTCTTTAGGCGATAACTTATCTGCATATTTATGATACTCAGGAATCCTGCCGCCAAAAACAATGGCGCGAAGATTCAACTGCTCACACAACTCTTTTCTCGCATCATATAAGCGACGGCCCAATCTTAATCCACGGTAATCAGGATGAATAAAAATTTCTATTCCATAAAGTACATCGCCCTTTACAGGATCATGGGTATTAAAAGTATAGTTACCGGTAATTTGTTGGTAAGTATGCATGTCGCCAAAACGGTTGTAATTCACAATAATTGAAAGCGCACAACCTACCACTATTCCATCCGCTTTGATTACAATTTGCCCTTCGGGAAATTTAGCAATTAGTTTTTTTATTGTTTCCAATGTCCAATACGTTCCGGTCCAGTTTGGATAAGAAGCTTTCATCGCGGTTAACAACTCCTCGTAATCTTCAGATTTTAAATGTCCTATTTCGATGTGTTTCATTAATAAAATTTAAAAAAGATATCATTCAATAGTAATGAAAGTTGCCAACTTTAGAGTTGGCAACCGCAAGTAACTTTTAAATAACACATGATTAGTGCCAAAAAATAAATCTATTGATCTTCGGGATTGCTGATAACAGTACCGCTTTTATTTTTTTCAGATTCAGCTAACGTCTTCATAAAAGGTTTTAAGAAATCGATCGGTATCGGGAAAATTGTAGTTGAATTATTTTCTGTAGCGATTTCGCGCAACGTTTGCAGGTAGCGGAGCGTTAATGCGCTTGGCTGTTCGCTTAATATTTGTGCAGCGTCACTTAATCTTTGAGAAGCCTGGTATTCACCTTCGGCCGAAATGACTTTCGCTCTTCTTTCTCTTTCTGCTTCTGCCTGTTTTGCCATTGCACGTTGCATTTCCTGTGGAAGATCAATCTGTTTTACTTCTACATGGGTCACTTTTACGCCCCACGGCTCTGTTTGCTGATCAATAATTTGTTGCAGCCTTGCATTTATTTTTTCACGCTGTGAAAGAAGATCATCCAATTCTGACTGACCTAACACACTCCTTAAAGTAGTTTGAGAAAGTTGTGATGTTCCTGCAAGGTAATTTTCAATATCAAGAATGGCGCTCTGGGGATTTACCACACGAAAATAAATAACGGCATTGACTTTTATAGAAACGTTATCTGCTGTAATTACATCCTGGGGAGGCACATCCATTACCACAGTACGAAGGCTGACTTTGACCATTTTATCAATTAGAGGGATAAGTAGAATTAAACCTGGTCCTTTTGCTCCGTTATCGAGCACCCTTCCAAGCCTGAAAATAACACCTCTTTCATACTCGCGTAAGATCCTGATGGAACTGGCAAGAATATACAGAACAAAAACTACAATGATAATAAGAGGAAGCCCGATTGGAAATTGTTGCATTTTTATTTGGTTTTAATGATGTAAATAATTTTTTAAGCAGTGGTGCCATTGAAAGGCTGAATATATAAAGTAAGCCCTTTTATTTCTTTTATTACTACTTTTTCATTTGCATTTATTTTGCCGGAAAGCGAAACGGCATTCCATGTTTCACCCATTAATTTTACCTGGCCTTGAATATCAATATCGGTCGTAGCTACAGCGATTTTACCAATCATGCTGTTGTCTCCTAAAACAGGTTTGGCTTTCTGCGCTCTGATTCCCATAGTAATTAAAAAAAGAAAAAATAACGCTGACACAGCAGTAACTGAAAAAATTACTGACCATGATAATGATACAAAATTTTGCATTGGACTTGCCCGAAAAAGGATCAGCGAGCCTAGCAAAACTGAAGCAGTTCCACCTATGGCCAACATGCCGTGACTAATCACTTTTATTTCAAGTACGTAAAGAATAATTCCAAAAATGATCAATGCCAAACCTGCGTAATTTACAGGCATCGAACTCATGGAATAAAACGCGAGGATCAAACAAATAACACCGACAATGCCGGGAAAAATAGCGCCAGGGCTGAACAGTTCAAACAGAAGTCCATAAAAGCCGAGCATCATAATGATGTATGAAATATTAGGATCACTCAAACGGCTCAAAACCTTTTGAAAAAAACCCATTTCCAAAGGCTCAATGGTTGCATTTCTTGTATTGAGAATTTTAGTAACACTATTGACGTCGACTTGTTTTCTATCCAACTTCACAAGCAAATCTTTTTCATCATTCGCTATAATATCGATCACATTTTTTTCAAGCGCTTCGCGTTCAGTTATTGAAACACTGTTTCTCACTGCATCGTCTGCCCATTGAACATTCCTGTTTCTTTTTTCTGCAATCGTTCTTATAAAAGCCGAAGCATCATTGATTATTTTTTCATTCATCACTTCATCAGATTTTCCATTCATATCAACAGGATGAGCCGCACCAATATTGGTTCCGGGAGCCATCGCCGCAATGTTAGCTGATAAAGTAATAAAAGTTCCGGCAGAACCGGCATGAGAACCTGTAGGAGAAACATAAACTACCACAGGCACTTTTGATTGCATGATATCGGTAACAATATTTCTTGTCGAAGTCAGTAAGCCTCCGGGTGTATTCAGATTGATGATAAGGCATTGCGCATTCTCTTCTTTCGCTTTTTCAATTCCCTGGTGAATATATTCTGCAGTGGAAGGATTAATGCCATCATTAACCGTTATTGAAACAACTTTTTGGGAGAAGGTAAAAGAAGGCAGTAAATATAGAATGACCAAAAAAAGAAAGGATCGATTTGTAACTCTTTGATTCCCAAATATCTTTTTAGTCTTTGGTCTCATTCCTGTAAGTTACACAAAGCAGAATTAAAAACAAAAAGAACTTGATTTTTAGAACGTTCAAACCAGTAAACGAAGAAGTGACTTGATTTTTATTTTGCTTTCAAAAAAATTTGCGGTGATTATAGGAGCATTTCGTTATTTCAAATGTAATTCCAGCAACTTCTTCCACTCATTGTATAAAGCATCATAGAATTGAACATTAGTAGGTTCAAATTTTCCCAATGGTGTAAATTGCGTATAAGCATCCCTGTAAGATTGATAAATTCCTGAGCCTATGCCTGCACCTAATGCAGCTCCCGCGCTCCCATCATTTTCATACAATTCGACAGTAACACCAGTTGCATTTACAAAAGATTGAATAAAAACATCACTCAAAAAAAGATTGGCTTTGCCTGCACGAATAACTTTTGGATATAAATCATTTTCTCTCATGATATCCAGGCCATACCGGAATGCAAAAGCAACCCCTTCCTGAACTGCCCGATAAATATGCGCTTTAGTATGTTTATTCAAATCAATATTATTAATCTGTGCACCAACAATTTTGTTCTTTAACATTCTCTCTGAACCATTTCCAAAAGGCAGTATAAACAAACCATCACTTCCCGCAGGAACATTTGCTGCCATTGCATCCATTTGTTTATAGGAAAGGTTTTCACCACAAACTTTTTTTACCCAACTATTCATAATCGCAGCGCCATTGATACAAAGTAAAACGCCAACGCGCTTTTCATCGTTTGTATGATTTACATGAACAAAACTATTTACCCTTGAATATTTGTCGGCCAATAATTTATCAGTAACTGCATAAATAACGCCTGAAGTTCCCGCATTGGCAGCAACTTCACCCGGTTGCAGAACATTCAATGACAAGGCATTGTTAGGCTGATCACCCGCCTTATAGGTTACTTCAACATTTTCGTTTACGCCCAACCGTTGCGCTAATTCAGGTAAAATTTTTCCATGAGAAGAAAATAGCTTTTCCACTTTAGGGATCAACGAATTCTCAAAGCCAAAATTTTGCATTAATTCAGCGGAGATATCATCTCTTTTGAAATCCCATAAAATACCCTCGGATAACGCAGAGGACGTTGTAGTGATTTTACCCGTTAATTTCATCGCGATAAAATCGCCTGGTAACATGATCTTATCGACTTTGTTATAAATTTCAGGTTCATTTTTTTTCACCCATGCTAATTTTGATGCGGTAAAATTTCCCGGAGAATTTAAAAGACACGAAGAACAAGTTTCTTCACCAATTGCCTTCAAAGCCTCTTCACCAATTTCAACCGCGCGGCTGTCACACCATATAATGCTATCTCTCAAAACATTTTGGTCTTTATCTACCAAAACCAATCCATGCATTTGATAAGAAATGCCAATTGCCCTGATCTCTTTTGGATCAATTCTCTTCAAGTTAATTAGTTTCTCAATCGCTTGTAACGTTTGTTTCCACCACATTTCAGCAGATTGCTCGGCCCAGCCGGGTTTATTTGAAGTAATTGGATTTTCAGTGTCCGGGCATTGTGCAGTTGCTACAACTTGCTGTGTAGTTGCATCGACTGCAGCTACTT